>ERZ809807.12-NODE-12-length-98317-cov-16.3318_pt1 | contig 98317 bp, 81 predicted proteins | sample MGYA00520348_ERZ809807 | MGnify/ENA primary metagenome ERZ809807 (study PRJEB31588, sample SAMN03398861) | human gut metagenome | study: EMG produced TPA metagenomics assembly of the PRJNA231909 data set (A prospective, longitudinal analysis of the...
ATCTGGAATCGCCTGTTCCGCAAAAGAAGTTCAGCCAGTTCCTGCTGAAAAATGCAGGGAAGTATGGTCTGACCTTTTCCAAGCACATCGAGGGAAAGTACCGCGGCTTCCGGGGCGTATGCGTCCACCCCGCTTTTGCTGCGGCATAAAACACACGAAAAGTGAAATTCTCCCGCCCTACGCGCCCCAAATCAGTAGTTTTGACTTGTTATCGCTGTTTTCTCCGGGCGCGTATCTGCCCTTTTCGGGCGGATGTGGGGCGGCAACACGCCCTTCGGGGCGGGAGAGAAGGCAAGATGCGCCCCAAAAGGGCGCATACAATTCAGCCATGCGCCCTATAAAATCAACACAGGAAGGTACTTTTGTGCGGTTTGGGGCGCGTGGGGCGCGTAAATTCAAGTTCTCGCACTTTTTTGGGCTGCTGCTTCGGGTCAGGAGCGGCAGGCCCTTACATATTTACCGGCCCACAGGGTGCAGCTCAACCGGAACTGCGCCGGGTCTGGAGAAGTGCAAAGGAGACATGCCTATGACGAATGTCCGCAAAAATTCCACCAAACTGACCTGTGAGGACTTGAAAATCGCGCCCGAATCCCCTACAATGAAATTGTCCGAAACCCCTGCCGTAGAACCTTCTGACCAGACCAGCAAAACCGTCCGACATGCCCCGCTCGTTTACCGGGTGGAAGAGATCGCCCAACTGTTGGCGATCTCCAACCGTGCTGCGTACAATCTGTGCAACACCACGAAAGACTTCAAGGTGATCCGCCTCGGTACCAGCATCCGGGTAAGCAAGCAGAGCTTTGACGATTGGTTTGCTGCGGTCTGAGGGAGGGAACATCTATGGCATCTATTATGAAACGTGGCAACACGTATTCCGTCCGATACAACTACAAAGATCATGCTGGCAAGCCCTGCAAGGGCTGGGAAACCTTCAAGACCAAGGCCGAAGCGCAGGAGCGCAAGATCACGGTGGAGAAGGAACTGCTGGATGGTACCTTCCTCGTGCCCGACACCATGACGGTCGAGGAGATGCTGTACAAGTGGATCCCCATTCAGTCCAGCAAACACAAGTGGTCTCCCAAGACCTACACCCAATCTGTGGCGATGGTGCAGAACCTCATCGTGCCGTATATCGGAAAGCGGAAGGTGCAAGACCTCCGCACCTATGACATTGAGCAGTTCTACGCCACCCTGAGCCAGACCCCCTGCGGCCAGTACGTTCACGGCGAGAAGCAGGAGCTGACGGAAAATCAGAAGAAACGGCTGTTATCCAGCACGTCCATTCACGAAGTCCACACGCTCCTGAAAACTGCCTTTTCGTATGCCGTTGACTGGGATCTGATCCACAAATCGCCTACTCCCCGTGAAGCCCCCAAAATTAACACCGAAGAACGCACCATCTGGGATGAGCGCACCATGTTGGCGGCACTGCAGACCATCGAAAACCCCGCCCTGCATCTGGCGGTGCACATGAGCATGATCCTCTCCTTGCGAGAGGGTGAGATCCTCGGCTTGCAGCCGGGAGACCTCGACTTTGATGCAGCAGACGGACGGGGAACCATTTCAGTGAACAAAGCCCTGCAGCGTGCCGACAAGGTCGCCTTGTCCAAGATTGATCCTACCCAGATCTACCACACCTTCCCGGACAGACGGGAGGGGAGCAAGTCCTCGCTGATCCTCAAGCGGACTAAGACCAAAAAGTCCAACCGCATCCTGTACATGACCAAGCCCTTGAAAGAGGAGCTTCTGGCATGGCTGGAAAAGATGAAGCAGGACGAGCAGAGCGCCCCGGAAAAGTACAGCAACTGCGGTCAGCTGTTCCGCTTACCAGACGGCTTACCCATTGCCCCGGACGTTCTGACCAAGTGGTATCGTATGTGGCGGGCAGAGCACCCGGAGTTTGAGAAGATCGTGTTCCACGGTCTGCGCCACTCCAGTGCCACCTACCAGCTGCTGCAATCTGGCGGTGACTTCAAATCGGTGCAGGGTAATACCGGTCACGCAACCGCCACCGTCCTGATGGACACCTACGCCCACACGCAGGACAAACCCCGGTTGGAGTTAACCGAGAAGATCGAAGCCGACTTCTACACGCAGGACGTAGTAGATGCAAAGCCGCAGGAACCCCCGGAAAACAAAACGCCGGTGGCAACAAAAATCACGGGTAAAATGATCCTTGAAGCCATCCGGCAGATGGATGCAGAGGAACGCCGCGAGCTGACGCGGGTGCTCTTCGCGTAAAAGATTCTTTTTTATGCAGCGAAATACACGCTGTGCAAGCGATGCAAAGAGTTCATGGCTTTTTTGTAAAGTGTGCAGGAGATGTGCAAAAGTGTGCAGAACCTGCCAGGAAAACAAAAAAGCCATGAAATCTTTCGATTTCACGGCATTTTCTGGTGCGATGGAAGGGACTCGAACCCCCGGCCTACTGATTCGTAGTCAGTCACTCTATCCAGCTGAGCTACCAACGCATACGTTCCGTTCGGAACATGATGTATTTTATCATTCATCCGGGGTTTTGTCAACACTTTTTCGGAAATATTTTTGAGATTTCCGAGAAAGAACGTCTTTTCATCCACTTTTCTTTCATTTTCTATCCATCAGCCCTGCTCTGCGAGGGTCTGGGCGATGCGGACGCCGGTGGGCGTGGCGGCAAGACCGCCCTGACCGGTCTCCCGGAGGTCGGGGGAGAGGAGGCTGCCCACGCGGCCCATGGCGTCGATGACCTCATCACAGGGGATGGCGTAGTCCACCCCGGCAAGGGCCATATTCGCACAGGAGACGGCGTTCACGGCGCCGACGACATTCCGCTTGACGCAGGGAACTTCCACGAGGCCGGCCACGGGGTCACAGACGAGGCCCAGCAGGTTGCCCAGAGCCATTGCGGCGGCAGCGGCGCACTGCTCGGGTGCGCCGCCCTTGAGGTGGCAGAGAGCGGCGGCGGCCATCGCGCTGGCAGCGCCCACCTCGGCCTGACAGCCGCCCTCCGCGCCCGCGAGAGTGGCGCGGGCCGCGATGACCTGACCGAACCCGGCGGCGACATAGAGGGCGTCGCAGATGGACTCTTCGTCGGCCTCGCCGCTGCGGGCCAGCGGCAGCAGAACAGCGGGCAGGACGCCGCAGCTGCCCGCCGTGGGGGCAGCGACGATGCGCTTCATGCAGGCGTTGCACTCGGCGGTCTTGAGAGCTTCGGCAGTCACTGCGGCGAGGTAATCGCCGCCAAGGCTCTTTCCTTCCTGATGGGCCTGCTCCACCTTGGCCGCATCGCCGCCCGAAAGGCCGCTTCGGCTGCGCTGGGCCGGGTCATAGTCCCGGCTGGTGGCCTGCATCACCTGCCAGAGGTGGTGCATCATCTCCCGGCTGTGGGCCTCGGTGAGGCGGCTCTCGGCCAAATCGCTGCGGAGGATGGCCTCCGAAAGGGAAATATTCTGGCTGCGGGCAGCGGCCAGCATCTCTTCACAGGATAAAAACGACACTTCTCAGCCCTCCTCGCATTCTTCCGGCTCGTCGATGTTCAGGCAGGTGACTTTGCGGATGCCCGGCATCACGGCCATCTGCTGTTCCAGCACGTGGGGGATGTGGGAGTCGCATTCCAGCACCATAACGGCGTAGCCGCCCGCCGCGGCGCGGAACACCTGCATGGACGCGATGTTGATGCGGCGCTGGGCCAGCGACATAGTGACCTCGGCGATGCAGCCGGGGGTGTCCTCGTTATGGATGATAAGGGTGTTGCTGTCCCCGCCAAAGTCGGCAGGCACACCGTCGATCTCCGTCACGCGGATGCGTCCGCCGCCCACAGAGGCCGCCTTCAGGACGAGGGTCCGGCCCGCCTTACTCTTTAAGGTAAGCACCGCCGTATTCGGGTGGGCGGCACGGAGCTCCACCGGATGGATGGTGAACTTCATGCCGGCCTCCTCGGCCAGCGCGAAGCTGTCGGGCAGGCGGGGGTCATCCGGGCGGAGGCCCAGCAGTCCCGCCACCAGCGCACGGTCGGTGCCGTGGCCCCGGCCTGTGGTGGCAAAGCTGCCGTAGAGCCCAATGTCCGCCGCGGCGGGGACGTCGCCCAGCAGCTTCTGAGCCGTATATCCAATGCGGGCGGCACCCGCCGTATGGCTGGAGGAGGGGCCGATCATCACCGGCCCGAGAACGTCGAACAGACGCATGAGATGTACACTTCCTTCCGTTTTGCAGCGCCCGGGGTCCCATTCGCTGACAAAAGAACAGATTTTCTTTCTTTTTATTATACCGCTTTTGAGCTTATTGTGCTATAATAACTTTATAATGCTTTGAATCTTGCCCTTTCAGGGGGCAGCACGGAGGGTAGAACCTATGAAACTGGTAAGCGTGGAAACTCCCGAAAAGAGTGTCTGCAAAATGACTTTCAGCGCTTCGGCTGAGGAGCTGGAAGCTGCGTCCAACGCCGTGTACGAGCGCACCCGCGCAACGTACACCATCAAGGGCTTTGCCAAGGGCGAGGCTGACCGCGCCCAGATCGAGGCCGACCGCGGCGAGCACACCTTCTGGTACGACGCCATCAACGATTTGATGGACAAGGACGTCCCGGCCCTGTACGATGCAGCGATGGCAGAACACGGCTTCCACGCTGTGGACGAGCCGGTCTATGACCTGGTCAGCGTGAAGAAGGACGAGGGCTTTGTGGCCACTGCCACCACCGCCCTGCAGCCTGAGCTGAGCCTGACCCAGACCACCGGCTTCAAGACCGAGTGCGTCACCCCGGAAGTCACCGACAAGGAGATCGACGCTGTGCTGGAGCGCCGCCGCGCCATGGCCGCTGAGCTGGTGCCTCACAAGGGTCCGGCCGTCAAGGGCAACATCGTCCACATCGACTACGAGGGCCTGCTGGAAGGCAAGCCCTTCAACGGCGGCACCGCCCAGAACCAGACCCTGCAGCTGGGCAGCGGCCGGATGATCCCCGGCTTCGAGGAAGGCATCCTCGGCCACAAGGGCGGCGAGGCGTTCGACATCTTCGTCACCTTCCCGGCCCGCTACCACGTCAAGGACCTGGCCGGCAAGCCCGTGGTCTTCAAAATCAAGCTGCACGACGTCTGCGTCCGCCAGCTGCCCGCACTGAACAGCGATTTTGCCAAGAAGGCTGCCAATGTGGACACCATGGACGAGTTCCGCGCCCAGATCCGTCAGCAGCTCCACGACAACAAACACGCCGCTGCGCTCAACCGCGCCAAGGACGCCATCCTCACCCAGCTGGCCGCAGCCGCTGAGGGCGAGCTGCCCAGCGTTCTCGTCGAGAGCGCCTATCAGCAGGAGATGGAGCAGATCCAGCAGCAGCTGCAGATGCAGCGCCTGAGCCTCGACCGCTACCTGAGCCAGATCCATCAGACCCGCGAGAGCTTCACTGCCGCCGTCCGCACTGCCGCGGAGAAGAACACCCGCGCCCGGATGGCCCTGCTGCAGATCGCTCAGAACGAGGACCTCGTTCCCACTGAGGAGGACATCGACAAGACCCTGTCCGAGCGCGCTGAGCGCACCAAGAAGACCCTCGAGGAAGTCAAGGCTGCGTCCAACGTGGAGGCCATCCGCCGCAACGAGGGCATCCGCCGCGCTGCCGACTATGTCATCGAGCGCTCCACCATCGAAGAGAAATAATTTATCCTGCTTTTGCGCCCGCACCACTGTGCAGGCGTTTTTTATTGTTCATTTTTTCTCTCTTGACTTTTTTTCTCTGCTGCGGTATTTTTAGGGTGAGAGATTCTATCCGGGCCGCAGCTGCGGCCCGGACGGATAAAGTAAAATCTTCTGCGGGACATTCCGCTCATCTATTTTATTGCGACAGGAGGTTTTCCTTATGAAAAAGTTTCTTCTCGCTCTTCTGACAGCTGTCACGGCGGCTGCGCTCTTCTGCGGCGCGGCGGCATCTGTGGCCACTTACAGCGCCAGCTATGACGCACCGGCCGGCATCAACACCATCGTGGTGCAGGACAGCAGCGCTGCGGTCATTCTGCAGGCCGCCGACATCGACCACATCCGCGCCGATTACACCTACACCTCGAGCTACGCCTTTGAAAGCTCCAAGCTCTACGACTTCACGGTGGCGGGCAGCACCCTCACCGTGACCAAGACCCAGGAGCCCAACGCTTCCCTCCTCATCCAGAGCCAGGACACCCGCAGCTGCACCCTGACGCTGCAGGTACCCCGCCAGACGCTGGCAACCATCACCGTCAGCACCACCAACGACAGCATCACGCTGAACGGCGTTTCGGCACAGACCGCCAGCCTCACCACCGACAATGGCCGCATCGAGGTGTCGAACTTCAACGGCTCCACCCTGAGCGGCACCACCCGCAACGGCAAGATCACCATGAGCGGCGTCACCTCCCAGAATGTGGCCGCCACCATCCAGAACAGCGGCACCCTCAAGCTGGAAAACATCTCTGCCAACGTCTGCAACGCCAAGGTGCAGAACGGCAGCATCACCGGCTCCGTGATCGGCAGCGGCAGCTCTTACGGCTTTGAGCTGGCCGCAGGCGGCGGCAAGATCCGCGTCTCCGACGCCAGCGACAAGAACTTCCTCTTCTTCGGCAAGGACACCCTGCAGCAGAATGCAGATGCCCCCAACAAGCTGAACCTCGCCACCAAGAACGGCGACGTTGAGGTCGAGTTTGTCCGTTAAAAGAACATTAAAAATGCCTGTGCAGCATCTGCCGCACAGGCATTTCTTTTTGTCCGGACACGGTCAGCTGAGCCAGTTGAAGCCCATGACCACCACGCCAAGGATGACGAGGATGATGCCGGTGGCGCGGTTGAGGGTCTTGGCGTCGGCCTTATTGGCAAAGACCGCCGCGATGCGCGCCCACAGCAGGGTGAAGACGACGCAGAGCACCCAGACGTGCCAGTCCGGTGCGCCGCCGATGGCAAAGTGGCTGACAGCTCCGGTCAGGGCCGTGAAGGTCATAATGAACACGCTGGTACCCACAGCCGTTTTCAGCTCGTAGCCGAGGACGCTGGTGAGGATGAGGAGCATCATCATACCGCCGCCTGCGCCGATAAAGCCGCAGATGAAGCCGATGAGGATGCCGCAGACGATGGACTGGATGGCCCGCTTCTTTGCGCTGACGCCCTGCATGGCCTCTTTGGTGGTCATGACGGGCCGGACGATGAACTTGATGCCCAGCAGGAAGGTCATGAACACTGAGAAGCTGCCCATGGTGGCCGAGGGGAGCAGGCTGGCCACCCAGCTGCCCACCACCGTGAATACCAGCACGCTCACCATCATGATGAGGCCGTTTTTGATGTCGAGGTTCTTGTTTTTATGGTAGGTGTAGGCCGAGACGGCGCTGGCCAGCACATCCGACGAGAGGGCGATGCCCACGGCCATATAGGGGTCCATGTGCAGGAAGGTGATGAGCATGGGGCTGATGACAGCCGCCGCGCTCAGGCCCGCAAAGCCGGTGCCGAGGCCCGCGCCCATGCCGGCGAAAAAGGTGACGAAGATCGTAAATAAAATGTTCATGCTTCTCCTTCCAGAATGGCGTCCAGATTCTCATTTATAATGTCCATCGTCTCGAAGAACGCCTTTCGCTGTGCTTCATTGGTGTGTTCCAGCAGACGTGCGCCAAATTCCTCCTGCAAGGCCCGGCCCTGCTCGATGATAGGGCAGACTTTTTCGGTGCAGCGCAGCAGGGTGCGGCGGCGGTCGCCGGGGTCAGCCTCGCGGACGAGGTAGCCCTCCTGCACCAGACGGTCTACGTTCACCGAGACGAGGTTTGCTTTCAGTTTGCGCACCTCCACCACGTCGCTGGCGGTCTGGTAGCCGGGGTTGTTGGCGAGGAACATCAGGATGTCAAAAGCCGTCTGGGGCAGATGGAGCTTCTGGCACAGGGGCTTGCAGAGGGCGGCGTAAGCCGCCGAGGTCTTCCGCCCAAATTCGATGCCCGGGGTATTCATGGGACGCCTCCTTGTGATTCAAAATTGTATCATTCAAATTTGAAGTAATAATAGCATAAAAACGCAGCGATTGTCAAGAGAAAAGGAGCGGCCCGCATCTTGCAGGCCGCTCCCTGTTTCCGTTTTCTTTACAGCATCATGATGAGCCGCGTGCCGAAGGCCGCCAGCCATGCTACGATGCACTGATTTGCCACCATGATAAGCGCCCACTTGCCGCCCAGCTCCCGCTTGACCGAGGCCACCGCCGCGATGCAGGGCGTATAGAGCAGGCAGAACACCAGCAGGGGTGCAGCCGCCGCCGGGGACAGCGCGGCGGCAAAGGCCGCAGAGGAGCCATAGAGGATGGTGAGGGTCGAAACGACGCTCTCCTTGGCCATAAAGCCGGTGATCAGAGCCGTAGACACCCGCCAGTCGGCAAAGCCCAGCGGCGCAAACAGCGGCGCGATACCGCTGGCCAGCCATGCAAGGATGCTCTGCTGCGGGTCAGCGGTGAGGCTGAGCCGCAGGTCGAAGCTCTGCAGGAACCAGATGATGATGGTCGCCACAAAGATGACCGTAAAGGCGCGCTGGAGGAAATCGCGGGCCTTTTCCCAGAGCAGCTGGACCACATTCTTGAGGCCGGGCAGGCGGTAGTTGGGCAGCTCCATCACAAAGGGGACGGCCTCGCCCTTAAAGACACTGCTCTTCAGCAGGATGGCCATCAGAATGCCCACCGCAATGCCGAGGAAATAGAGGCTGACCATCACCAGAGCCGCGTGCTCTGGGAAGAAGGCCGCCGCAAACAGGCTGTAGATGGGCAGCTTGGCCGAGCAGCTCATAAAGGGGGTGAGCAGGATGGTCATTTTGCGGTCGCGCTCCGAGGGCAGGGTGCGGCTGGCCATGACGCCGGGGACGGTGCAGCCGAAGCCGATGAGCATTGGCACGATGCTGCGCCCTGAGAGGCCGATGCGGCGAAGAAGCTTATCCATCACGAATGCCACGCGGGCCATGTATCCGGTATCCTCCAGCAGAGAGAGGAAGAAGAACAGGGTCACGATGATGGGCAGGAAGCTCAACACACTGCCCACACCGGTGAAGATGCCGTCGATGACCAGCGAGTGGACGGCTGCGTTGACGTTCCACGCCGTGAGGGTGGAGTCCACCGCGGCGGTCAGGGCATCAATGCCCACTTCCAGCAGGTTCTGGAGCGCCAGACCAATGACGCCGAAGGTGAGGTAGAACACCAGCGCCATGATGCCCACAAAGGCCGGGATGGCGGTATAGCGGCCCGTGAGGAACCGGTCGATCTGGGCCGAGCGGAGCTGCTCCTTGCTCTGGCGGGGCTTCACGACGGTCTGATCCACCAGCTGGTGGATGAAGTGGAACCGCATATCCGCGATGGCGGCGGCGCGGTCCAGACCCCGCTCCTGCTCCATCTGGACGATGATGTGCTCGATCATCTCTTTTTCGTTCTGGTCGAGCTTCAGGGCCGCCTCGATGCGCTGGTCGCCCTCCACGAGCTTTGTGGCCGCAAAGCGCACCGGGATGCCTGCGGCCTTGGCATGATCCTCGATCAGGTGGATGATGCCGTGGATGCAGCGGTGGACTGCGCCGCCGTGATCCTCCTCGCCGCAGAAGTCCATCCGGCCCGGCCGCTCCTGATACTTTGCGACATGGAGCGCATGATCCACCAGCTCGTCCACGCCCTCGTTCTTTGCCGCAGAGATCGGCACGACCGGGATGCCCAGCATGGCCTCCATCTTATTGATGCGGACCGTGCCGCCGTTGCCGCGCATCTCGTCCATCATGTTCAGCGCCAGCACCATCGGCGTATCCAGCTCCATGAGCTGCATGGTGAGGTACAGATTCCTCTCGATGTTGGTGGCGTCCACGATATTGATGATGCCCGTGGGCTTCTCGCCGATGATGAACTGCCGGGTCACGATCTCCTCGCTGGTATAGGGCGACATGGAGTAGATGCCGGGCAGGTCTGTGACCTCCGTATTCGGGTTATTCCGGATCGCACCGCTCTTGCGGTCCACCGTCACACCCGGGAAATTGCCGACGTGCTGGTTGGAGCCGGTGAGCTGGTTGAAGAGGGTCGTCTTGCCGCAGTTCTGGTTGCCCGCCAGCGCAAAGGTAAGGGTCGTGTCGTCGGGCAGAGGGTTCTCGCCCTTTTTGGTGTGGTAGCGTCCGCCTTCGCCGAGGCCCGGGTGCTCCACCGGCTTGTCACTTTCTGCCGCTGCCTTTTTTACCGCCGGGGCTTTGGCCAGAGTGACCCCGATGCGGGCGGCATCGTCCAGCCGGAGGGTCAGCTCGTAGCCGTGGATGCTCAGCTCCATCGGGTCGCCCATCGGGGCAAATTTGACCAGCGTGACCTCCTCACCGGGGATCAGCCCCATATCCAGAAAATGCTGCCGCAGAGCGCCTTCGCCGCCCACGGTCCCGACCACGGCAGTCTCGCCGATGTTCAAATCTTTCAACGTCATATGGAATGTTCCTCTCGAGCGCGTTTGTTAGTTTGCATTAACAACAGTAATATAGGCTAACTTTCCGGCGTTGTCAAGAGAAACAGGGCTGTTCTGAACTGTTCTCTGAAAAAAATCATGCCGCCATCCTCGAATATCCGAAAAAGTGCAAAAAATAAGAGCCTGTACCCGGGAAGTACCCGCCGTACAGGCTCTTATCGTTTTTTTATTCAGTTCGCGGTGTGGTAGCCGTCAGGGTTCTTCTTCTGCCAGTTCCAGCTGTCGGCGCACATCTCCTCGATGCCGTACTCAGCCACCCAGCCAAGCTCATTCCTGGCCTTGGTGGGGTCAGCATAGCACTCGGCGATGTCGCCGGGGCGGCGGGCATCGATGACGTAGGGGATGGGCTTGCCGCAGGCCTTCTCGAAGGCGTGGATGACATCCAGCACGCTGTAACCCTTGCCGGTGCCGAGGTTGCAGATGAAGAGGCCGCAGTTCGTTTCCAGCTTCTTGATGGCGCAGACATGGCCGCGGGCCAGGTCCACGACATGGATGTAGTCGCGGACGCCGGTGCCGTCGGGGGTGGGGTAGTCATTGCCGAAGACATGGACCTTTTCCAGCTTGCCCACAGCCACCTTGGCGATGTAGGGCATGAGGTTGTTGGGGATGCCGTTGGGGTCCTCGCCGATGAGGCCGGACTTGTGGGCGCCGATGGGGTTGAAGTAGCGCAGCAGAGCCACGTTCAGGGTGGGGTCAGCCTTGCAGACATCGGTGAGGATGCGCTCGGTCATGGCCTTGGTGGTGCCGTAGGGGTTGGTGGTGGCACCCACGGGGAAGTCCTCGGTGATCGGCACACTGGCGGGGTCGCCGTAGACGGTGGCGGAAGAGCTGAACACGAAGTTGTGGCAGTTGTGCCTGCGCATCACATCCAGGATGACCAGCGTGCAGTTGAGGTTATTGTAGTAGTATTCGATGGGCTTGGACACGCTCTCGCCGACGGCCTTATAGGCTGCGAACTGGATGACCGCCGTGATGTCGGGACACTCGGCGAAGATCTTCTCCACATCCTCGTGTTTGGTCATATCGGCCTGATAGAAGCGGAAGTCCTTGCCGGTGATCTGCTTGACGCGGTCGAGGACCACAGGGGATGCATTATAGTAATTGTCCGCCACGACGACGTCGTAGCCGGCATTCAGAAGCTCGATGCAGGTGTGGCTGCCGATGTAGCCTGCGCCGCCGGAAACCAAAATAGCCATGTCCAGTACCTCTCTTGTTCCAAATGTTGCTTCGCACAGAGCCCTTGTGCTCTGCCTGCCTAAAGGATACCGCTTTTTGCACAGAGAATCAAGTACCGGCTTTTTTATGAAAATGTATTTTTGTTGCATCTTTTCAGCCAGTCTGATGAACTGCAAAGATTTTTAGTCCGCAAGGCATGGAGAGGACACGCAAAAAACAGCAAAGGGCAGCTCCTGCAAGAGAGCTGCCCTTTGCTGTGGCTGATATTTGCTTACAAACGGCCGCACTGACGGCCGGTGAAGAAGCGGAGCGTAGTGTTGGCGCGGAAGACTTTGCCCGCCCGCAGCACCGTCGTCGGGAACTCCGGGTGAGAGGGGCTGCAGGGGAAGTGCTGGGTCTCAAGGGCAAAGCCGCCGTACTTTTCCAGCGGGACGCCGCCCTTGCCGGGGGAGGGGCAGTTCTGCAGGAAGTTGCCGGTGTAGAGCTGGATGCCCGGCTGGGTGGTGTACATCTTCATGCTGATGCCGGTCTTGTCGCTGGACGCCCAGGCGCAGAGGCTCTGGCTGGCACCCCGGGGCCGGTCGAGGACATAGCAGTGGTCGAAGCCGCCGCCCGCCATGGTGGTCTGGTAGAAGCCGGTGTCGAGGTCGCGTCCCAGAGGCTTTCCGGTGCGGAAGTCCATCGGCGTACCGTCCACGGGCAGGATCTTGCCCGTGGGGCAGGTCTCGTTGTTGCCCTCGAGGTAGTTGGAAGCGTAAATGCGGAGCTTCTGGCCCAGCACATTGCCGCCGCCGTCGAGGTTGAAGTAGGTGTGGTTGGTCAGGTTGATGATGGTGTCCTCGTCGGTGGACACACGGTAGTCCATCCGCAGGGTGTTGTCCGGCGTGAGGATATACCGCACACTGACCTTCAGATTTCCGGGGAAACCGTCTTCGCCCGCCGGGCTTTCGGTCTCCATCAAAAGGGTGTCGCCGAACATCTTCACATCGTAAATTTTGCGGGGGAAGGTGCCGTGCAGGTGATTTTTGCCATTGTTGGCTTCCAGCTTGTAGGTCTTGCCGCTGAGAGAAAATTCCGCATTTTCAATGCGGTTGGCGTACCGGCCCACGAACGCACCGCAGCAGGTGCTGCCGGATGAGTTGAAATCCGCCTCATAGTCGGCGAGGGTGTCGTGTCCGACGACCACATCCACCGGACCCGTTTTTGTAGGGACGAAGAGATTTTTGATCACACAGCCATAGTTCAGCACGCTGATCTCAAGTCCACCGGGATTGGAGATGATATATTCATCCACCTTATCGCCGTTTTTGGTCACACCAAAGGGCTTGGAGCGGAACTGTGCCATAAGGCTCGCCTCCTTCTTCATTATTTTCGGTCAGGGCAGCGCAGCCCCAACCTCGTCCATAATTATGATTATAGCACAGTTTTCCAGACTTGTGTGAGAATGCTTTTAGATTTATCTTCCAAAATTTCGAGAGATTTTTTGGACATATTGCCTCCCTCTCCGTCACCTTCGGTGACACTGCCCGGGTTGCGGCTCCCAGCGTCTGCTTCGCTGCCGCTCGCATCCTGCTGGCCGCGGCCCCAACAGCTCCTCCCTGTTTCCGCCGCTGGCGGCGGTCGTCGCCGTTGCTCCCAAAGGGAGAGCCATTGGCATGACGGTCAGGTCTGAGCTGCCCGCTTGGGGACCACTGTGGCGCAAAAGAGCGGGCCCTGCTATCCCCGATAGGCGGTGCTTGCCCGGCGCGCCCCGGACGCTGCTGCTATCAGGGAACAAAAGAAACCGCCGCACGGTGACCGTGCAGCGGTTTCGGGGCAGATACTTATTCTATGGGGGCTCAGAAAGCCCAGACCACGGTAGGCGGCTTATTTTTCGTAGATGACGATTATGTAGCAGTAGGTATCACCGCCGTCCTGCACACGGTGGACGGCCACCCTTACGCTCTTCCAATTCGGGTCATAGTTGGAGTAAACACTCACGCCGTTCATGCAGTTATGGATCACATAGGCAGCCTGGGTGGTGGCATTGCCCGCCGACTCGGGCATTTTTGCCGCATAAAACCGCACGTTGACGCTGGTGCTGTAATCATTCAGCGCATTTTTCAGCATGGCAACACCGTCAGCGCTGGAGTCGTAGAAATACTCGCTCGCAACTCTGTTGGCCAGATAACCGGTAGAGTTGAACCATTTTGCCTTGTTTGCCCGGAAGTCTGCATCGATCTTCTCAAAGACAGCCGGGGAGACATCGTAGGTCACCTTCATGTCAGGTTTTCCCATCTGGCCCCGGAGATAATCTCCGTAGGCCTTTTCCATGGCACGCTCGGTCACCTTGCCGCCGCAGCCGGTAAGCAGGGTCAGTGCCATCATGGCCGCAAGAGCCAGAGACAGGATACGGTTGAGTCGTTTCATAGTATGATTCCTCCCTATAATATAGCGGTGTTCAAACGAAACATCGACACCTTTTTCCTATTGTACCCCCCCCCCCTACCTTGTCAATAGGTTATCGCTGAATGTTCCCGCCACTGACATGATTCTACCCAGAACGGCGCCGGGCTGGGCCTTCCGGGCGCCCCCCGGCAGGCCCAGCCCAAAAAAGAAACCGCCGCACGGTGACCGTGCAGCGGTTTCGGGGCAGATACTTATTCTATATAGATAGGAGATAGCCTCAGGTCTCCGGCTGGGCCGCGGCGGCGTTCGACTGCGCGATATACTCGGCGGCATCGTCGGGGATGTCGTCCATCCCGTCGTCACCCACATCGACCACCAGCGGCGGCTTCTTGAAGAGGATGTCGTAGAGGATGGGGACGATGTACAGGGTCATCAGGGTGGCATAGCTCAGGCCGCAGATGATGACGATGGCCATGCCGCTCATGAGCTGGCTCGCCATATCGTTGCTGAACACCATCTGCAGCATGGCCAGAACGGTGGTCAGGGTGGTCATGAGGATAGGACGCATACGGGTCTTGCCGGTGGCGACAAGGGCCGCACGGCGCTCCAGACCGCCCAGACGCAGCTGGTTGGCGTAGTCCACGAAAACGATGCCGTTGTTGACGACGGTACCCATCAGGACGATGAAGCCCATCAGGGAGATCATGGTCAGCTGCTGGCCGGTGACCAGCATACCCAGCAGGCCGCCGGTGAAGGCCAGCGGCACCGTGAACAGGACGATGAAGGGGGACAGCAGGCTCTGGAACTGAGCCACCATGACCAGATAGACGAAGGGCAGGGCCAGAGCCATCCACTGCACCATCTCGTCGACCATCAGGTTGACGGTGGAGGACTCGCCGCCCAGCGAGAAGGAGCAGCCCTCGGGCATCTCATCGGTGAGGGCGAAGGCGTCCAGCGTCTTCTGCAGCACGCGGGACTGGACCGTGGTGTTGTAGCCGTCCAGCGTGTCTGCCGTCACCGTGATGTAGCGGGTCTGGTTCTCGCTGGTGATGGAGTCGGGGGCAGTACCCGTCGTCCAGGAAGCAATATCGCCCAGCGTGCAGGTGCCGGTGGTGGTGGTGCCGGTGGCGTCCATGACGCTGGTGGTGAAGGTCATGTCCATCATGTTTTCCTTGGTCATAGGATCAAGATTATCGCTGATCTGGACTTTCATGGTGGAGCCGTCTACCGTGACGGGCGTCTCCGCCGTCGTGGTGGTGGTGAGCTTGGCGGCGATCTGCTGGTAGACCTGCGCAACCGTCAGGCCATAGGCGCGGACCTTGTCGCGGTCGATGTCCAGATTGATGGTCGCATCGCCCTGACCGAGGCCGGTGGCGGCATTGGCGAAGCCCTCGGTGTCGTTGACCATCTGGACGACCTTATCGCCCAGTGCGGTAATGGTATCGGCGTCGGGGCCGTAGATCTTGACAGAGAGGCCGCTGCTCAGCTGGCTGGTCAGGTCCTGCATGCCGCTGATCTCGACGGTGCCGGTGCAGTTCCCGACGCCGGAAACGGCATCTTTCAGGGCCTGCTCCACGGCGGCGATCCGGGTGGAGGACAGGGACTGGTCCAGCATGACGTTGAACCGATAGCTGCCGTAGCTGTTGGCGGCGCTCAGCAGGTCGGTGATGGCGCTGGGCAGGCCCAGCTGGCCGATGTCGATGCCGGCCACAGTGGTATCGGTGGTGACGCCCACCTCTTCCACGCCGTCCACGGCCATGACGGCCTCGACGACCTGTCCGGCCACACCGTAGGATTCCTCTTTGGTCAGGCCGTCGTCGGTGGAGAGGGCGATGGTGGCCTCATTGCTGGAAATTTCGGGCAGAAGGACGACGCCCATGGAGAAGACCTTCCAGCCGCAGAAGGCCAGCAGGACGACTGCAGCCAGCAGCGGCAGAGCGCGGTGCTGCAGGCACCACTCGAGGCTGTGGGCATACTTATCCTGGATCTTTTCGAACCAGACCAGACGCTTCGGCTCAGCCTTTTTCAGGACAGTGGAAGCAGCGGCAGGCACGACGGTGATGGCCACGATGAGAGAGGCCATCAGGCAGTAGCCGATGCACATGGACATGGGCTGCAGCAGGCTGCGCACCGTGCCGGAGGCGAACACCACCGGCAGGAAGACGCAGACCGAAGTAAGGGTGGAGGCCACCACCGACATGCCCACCTGACGAGCGCCCTGCACGGCGGCGCGGGCCGCCGGTACGCCCCGGCCCCGCAGACGGTAGATGTTCTCGATGACGACGACCGAGTTATCCACCAGCATACCGACGCCCAGCGACAGGCCCGCCAGCGTCATGATGTTCATGTCGAGGCCGGTGAAGTACATCAGAACGACGGCGAACAGGACGGACAGCGGGATGCTGACGCCGACCACGAGGGTGGGCTTGATGTCCTTCAGGAAGATGGCCAGCACGATGATGGCCAGCGCAGCGCCCACCAGCATACTGCTGATGATGCTGTTGACGATGATGGTGATGTAGTTGCCCTGGTTGGACAGGACGACGACGTGAAGGTCAGAATACTGAGCCTGCAGCTCCTTGAAGGCATTCAGGCAGCCGTCCGAGACGCTGCTGGCACTGGAATTGGCGTTGCGGAAAATTTTCAGCACCACGGCCCGCTCCCCATTCAGACGGGTGTAGCTGGCCTCGGCGTTGTCGATGACGGCCACGTCGGCCACATCGGAGAGGCGGACATCGCCGAAGCCATCGACGTGGAGCAGAAGTGCGCCCTCGATGTCCGAAACGCTGTCGTACTCTTCGCCGACCTTCAGCAGCCAGGACTCGCCGCTCTTATCGGCGACGTAGCCGGCAGGCATCGAGAAGTTCTGAGCGTAGATGAGCTGGGCGAGGGTCTTGATGTCCAGCTGCTTGGCCACATCGGCGCTGGCAAGGGCCTTTTCCTTGGTCTCCTCGTAGAGCTGCTTGGCGTCTTCCAGCTGGTTTTCGTAGTCCTTCAGCTTCTCCCGGGCCTCGGTGAACTGCATATAGGCGCTGAGCTGCTGGCTGGAATAGCTGCCCAGAGCGACGGAGAACTGGTTCATCAGGCCGGGGACATTGTCCATGGCTTTGATGACCTCGTCCAGAGTCTTATAAATGGTGCTCAGGCTGTTGGAGACTTCCAGCTCGTCGGCAAGGTCGGAGACGGTGCCGTCGCTGGTACCCAGACGGCCCTGCAGCTCCTGCAGAGCGGCGGTGAGCTTATCGGTGATGTCGCGCAGCTCGCCGACGATCTCGATGAGGGAGTCGATGTCCCGCATACCGGTCTGGTTGAACTGGTCCACGACCCGCTGCAGGCCGTCGCGGACGTCGATGAGGGCCTGCTGGATCTCCGGCTCATTGACCACGCCGATGAGCTGGTTGATGCTGCTCAGCAAAGCCTGCGCCTGGTCGCGCACGACGGTGACGGCGTCGGCCACCTCCGTACCCATCTGGGCCATGACGGTGTCAGAGACCGTGTCGCCAAAGTTTTTCAGCTGTTTTTCGTACTCGGCACGGCCCGCGGCGATCTGGGCCTCGGCGTCATCGAGCTGGGCGCGGGCGTCGGCCAGCTGGGTGTCGATAAGTTCCAGCAGGCGGGCGTTCACTTCGTCTATTTTATCCTGATTCAGCTGCACCTGCACCATCTTTTCGATGAGGCCGTTGGCCGACACACTGGAAACGCCGCTGGTGCGGCCCACATAAGGCACGAGGGTGTTATCCACGAAGTCCGACAGATCGTAGACATCGCTGCCCTCCCGGCTGACAGCCACCGTCATAAAGGCGTTCATGTTCAGGCTGTACTCGATGATGGAGGGGGTCAGACAGGTGCTGGGCAGACTGGACGCGGTCTGGTCCACCTTGTTGGAGGTCTTGACCATCGCGCTGTTCATGTCGGTGCCTTCGGCGAATTTCATGAGCAGAAGGCTGTAGTTTTCTGCCGAGGTCGCCGTGATGCTCTCGACGCCGGACACTGTCCCCAGCGCGTTCTCCATCACATCGGAGACTTCTGACTCCACACGCTCCGGGCTGGCACCGGGGTAGACGGTGACCACCATGAGGTATGGCGTGCTGATGTCGGGCAGAAGGTTCGTCTGCAGGTTCGTGATGGACACGAAGCCCAGCAGCAGGACCATGATGACCGCAACAAGGATGGTGAACGGCTTTTTGACACTGAATTTTTCCATGATTTCCTATCCATTTCTTTTTTATGCCGCCGCGCGGCAAAAGGTACGCCGCAACCACGGCAGCACCCTCTGAACGCTTCTTATCGTTCCTATTATACACGAGGGAATCTCCCTTGCAATAGTCCTGAAGTTAATATTTAACAAAACTTTCCTTAATCCACCTTTGTTTAGGAAGTCAATGGGAAGATCCCGGCTACTTTCTTGCCATATTTCGTGGAAATACGGGCCGGATTATGCTATACTAGAATGCAGAATGGAATTTTATCGCAATTTCAGGCACAGCGCCTATCCAGACTGCATAAGGCCCATGTTCCGGGCTTATATACGTTCGATACGACCCCAAAGAGGAATGCTATGAAGAAAGTTATATCCGTCCGTTTCAAGGACAACGGCAAGACCTATTATTTTGACCCCGCAGACACCCCCATCAAGACCGGCGACTATGTTATCGTCGAGACGGCCCGGGGCGTGGAGTGCGGCGAAGTGGTGCAGGGCGTGAAGGAGATCGCCGACTCCGCTGTCCCCAAGGCCCTCAAGCCCATCACCCGGATGGCCGACAGCGTGGATGTGCGCCGGATGCGCCAGAACCGTGAGGACGAAAAGCGCGCCTACCACACCTGCCAGGAGTGCATCGCCCGCCACGGGCTGGAAATGAAGCTGGTGGAGGCCGAATACACCCTCGACCGCTCCAAGATCATGTTCTATTTCACCGCCGACGGCCGCGTGGACTTCCGTGAGCTGGTCAAGGATCTGGCCGGCATCTTCCACACCCGCATCGAGCTGCGCCAGATCGGCGTGCGCGACGAGAGCAAGATGATAGGCGGTCTGGGCATCTGCGGCCAGCCCTTCTGCTGCAGCCGCTTCCTGAAAGACTTTCAGCCCGTCTCCATCAAGATGGCAAAAGAGCAGGGTCTTTCCCTCAACCCGACCAAGATCAGTGGTGCCTGCGGCCGCCTGATGTGCTGCCTGGCCTACGAGGAGAGCGCCTACGAGTACCTGAACAGCATCATGCCCATGGTGGGCAGCACCGTCCGCACGCCGGACGGCCTCGGCACTGTGCTCGAGGTCAACCCCATCTCCGGCTATCTGCGGGTGCGCTGCGGCACTGAGGCCTTCGCGCCCCGGTACTATAAGGTGAGCGTCTGCGAGTATATCTCCGGCGGCAAGCGCGCCCCCCGCCGCCCCGACCCGGACGACGATTATTCCGGTGTGCGCAATCCCGCCCCGGTGGTGGCTTCGGCCAACGCCGACGGCACCTCGTCCTGCCCCGGCTGCGGCAGAAAAGATAAAAAATAAGAGGCTGGAAATGGCGGGGTCTCTGAGCGGTTAGTCTGTTAAAACTAACTTTGCTTCGTGATTTTCGCCAAAAAACCTCTTCAAATTTCTCCAAAAGTTAGCCTGTGCTTTTGTGCAACCCACCAAAAAACGAAGAATTGCTTTTGGGCGGGTACGGTTAGTCTTGCCTTTTTGAAACGGCTTTGTTAAAATGCAGTCAAGGATACGATTTCCGAGGGGTCTGCCAGAGCCGTGCAGGGGCAGATTTCTTCATAAATACTGAGCACGGGGAGATAAAGGAGAGTTCTATTATGGCACACAAGGTTTCTGACGCATGTGTTGGCTGCGGCGCTTGCGAGGGCGCTTGCCCCGTTGGTGCAGTCGCTGTTGAGAACGGCGTTGCAGTTGTGAACGCAGACGCTTGCATCGATTGCGGCGCTTGCGAGGGCGCTTGCCCCACCGGTGCTATCACCGCTGAATAATTTTTAGCAGATAGCGCGCGAATAACGCATCAAAAGCAGCAGACCTGCCAGGCAGGTCTGCTGCTTTTCTTTCTTGCATAATTTTTTCATCTTTCGGGACACAATATTTTGTCGGAGGATTTCGGCTGGGCGTATGGAACATTCTACCGAGATTTTGTATAATAAAACAGAAGTATACTGCTCCGCCGTCCACCGGTTCGGCTCGGACGCGCTTTTGCTGGCCCGCTTCTGCGAGCCGCGGCGCAGCCAGAAGGCGGCAGACCTGTGCTCCGGCTGCGGCATCGTGAGCCTTGAGTGGCACGACCGGGGCCATCGCGGCCCCTGCGCCGCCGTGGAATTGCAGCCCGAGGCCAGTGCGCTCTTACAGGAGGCTGTGGCCGCGCAAGACATCGGGCACATCACGCCTTATCTCACCGACCTGCGCACCTTCCGGGAAGGGGAGGGCCGGTTCGATGTCTGCGCCTGCAACCCGCCCTACTTTACCGCCGGGCCGCAGAGCACCGACGCGGGCCGTGCCACGGCCCGCCACGAGACGGACTGCACCCTCGAGGATGTCTGCGCCTGTGGTTTCCGCCTGCTGAAGGACGGCGGAAAGCTTTCCCTCTGCCATCGGCCCGAGCGTCTGGCCGAGGTGCTGGCTGTGCTGCGGGCGCACCGCCTCGAGCCGAAGCGTCTGGCCTTTGTGAAGAATAAGCCTGACGCCGCGCCGTGGCTTTTTCTTGTGGAAGCCCAGAAAAACCGCCGCACCGGCCTGCGCATCGAACCGGATGTGCTCATCACCGCCGGGGCGGCGATGTACGGAGAAGTAAAATAACAACATCAGGGAGGTCAATCATGGCCGGTATTCTTTATATCGTGGCAACCCCCATCGGCAATCTGGATGACATGCCGCCCCGCGTGGCCGCCACCTTCGGCGCGGCGGACTTCGTGGCCGCCGAGGACACCCGCGTGACCATGCGGCTGCTGAACTATCTGGGCCTGAAAAAGCCGATGGTCAGCTACTACGAGCACGCATTGCAGAAGGGCGAGGGCATCCTGCGCCGCATTGAGGCGGGCGAGAACTGCGCCCTCTGCTCGGACGCCGGAATGCCCTGCGTCTCTGACCCGGGCGAGGTCATCGTGCGGGACGCGCTGGCCCGGGGCATCAAAGTCGTGCCTGTCCCGGCGGCGTCCGCCTGCGTGACGGCGCTGGCCGTCTCGGGCCAGGACACCTCCCGCTGGGTGTTCGAGGGCTTCCTGCCCGTGAACCGGAAGCAGAAGAAAGAGCGTCTTGCTGAGCTTCTGGGTGAAAAGCGGACCGTCATCTTCTACGAAGCACCCCACAAGCTGCGCACGACGCTGGACGACCTCGTGAACGCCTTCGGCCCGGAGCGGAGCATCACCCTCTGCCGTGAGCTGACCAAGCTCCACGAAGAGATCTGGAAGACCACCCTCGGGGAGGCACAGGCCCACTACGCCGCCAACGAGCCGAGAGGCGAGTATGTTCTGGTCATGGCCGGTGCGTCTGCCTCCGCAGAGCCGGAGGCAGAACTGACCCTCGAGCAGGCCGCACAGCGCGCCCTCGAGCTGACCGGACAGGGCTTCGGCCCCACTGCCGCTGCCAAGGCCGCAGCCCAGGGGACGCCCTACTCCAAGAGCGAAGTATATAAGGCACTGCTGACCATCCAGCAGCGCGACCCGGAATAAAATTTGAGGAGGATCCTTTTCCCGTGACGAAACTTCTGATTTTGAGCGACAGCCACAACAGCCGTCTGGCCATCGAAAACATTCTGGCCGCCGAGGCGGACAGCATCGACGCGCTCATCTTTCTGGGCGACGGCCTGCGCGACCTCGAGCAGGCGCTCACCTTTTACCCCTCTCTGCGGGCCTATGCGGTAGCCGGAAACTGCGATTTCGGTGCGCTGGAGCCGCTGGACGGGCTTGCCGCCTTTGACGGGGTGGTCGTCTTCTACACCCACGGCCATATGTACGGGGTGAAATACGACCTCGACACGCTGGCTGACGCAGCCGCAGCCCGGGGCGCGAACGTCGCTCTCTTCGGTCACACCCACATCCCGGTGGCAGAAGAGCGGGGCGGGGTGTTCCTGTTCAACCCCGGCTCCTGCGGCCGGTGCTATACCGGCCCCAACACCTACGGCATCCTGACCCTTGCCGACGGCAAGGTGGTCAGCCACGAGCACAAAGAGGTACCCAAAGCATGAGCATCAATGAGGTGCGCTGGCTGTCCGAGTGCGGCAGCACCAACGCTTACGCAAAAGAGCATTTTGAAGAGTTCGGCCCGGTGGGCGCGGTATACACCACCAATCAGACCGCAGGCCGGGGCCGTCTTGGCCGCAGCTGGGTGAACGCCGAGGGCCGCGCCCTCTATTATACGGCGGTCATCCGGGAGCCGCTGGCCCAGCCTGCCACCCTGCCGCTGCTGGCAAGCCTTGCCGTCCGCGATCAGCTGGCCCAGCGCTACGGCGTGGACTGCCAGATAAAATGGCCCAATGACCTGCTGCTGAACGGCAAGAAGGTCGTGGGCATCCTCTGCGAGAGCGTCAGCTACGGCTACCAGATGCAGGGCCGGGGCATCGTCTGCGGCATCGGCATCAATCTGGCACAGCCCCAGAGCTATTTCGACGCCGCAAACCTGCCCAACGGCACCTCCCTCGAGCTGCAGGGCGCGAAAGTGGACCTTGCCGCCGACCCCCAGTGGCTGGCCGAGGCTCTGACGGACTTCGGCTTTGACCGTCCGCTCTACACCTTCGCGCGGGAGGGCTTCGCTCCCTTCCGGGACGAGTACAAGGCGGCCTGCGTCAACCTGGGCCGCCACGTCACCTTCGATTTGCCGGGCGGCGGCACAGGCAGCGGCACAGCCATCGATGTGGACGCCGACGGCCAGCTCATCGTCCGCACCGACAGCGGCGAGGAGAAGGTCTTCACCGGCGAAGTCTCCGTCCACGGCATCTATGGGGCCGTATAAATTTTCCAGCATTCCAGCGCCTCTGCGGGCCGTCCGGCCCCGGGGGCGCTTTTCTTTTCTCCCTGCAAAGTTTGTGGAAAACTCGGGTTTTCCCACGGTTTTCCACACATGGTTTTTGCCGGGCAGCGTTTGTGGAAAACTCCTGCGCCAAAAATTCCAGAGGGGAGAGGCGCTTTTGTCCCAGGCGCGAAACGCCGCAGAAAATAAATTTTTGGCCTCGACTTTCTTTTCAAAAAAAGGCTCTGTGACCTCTTTTCTCCCCAGATTTTTCCTCTTTTCCCGTTTTAGAATACATCGTGTATAACCCAAAACTCAATTTTCTGTGGAAAACTCGGTGGAAAAAGTGGAAAACACTGTGGGAAACCCCACTTCTTTTTCACAAAATCGGTGGAAAACCCAGTGGAAAAAGTTAAAAAATCATTCCAGATGGGATACTCTTCCGATAACGCGCCAAAATGGAGTCCCGCACTTCCCACGGATTTTCTTGAATGGGCCGGGCAAACATGATACAATGAAAGACAGAAAATGGCCCCGGACATGGGCCGCAAAAATTTCTTTTCACGGAGGCGTCTGCCTATGAACTGGATCTCCCGCCTTGAGCGGAAATACGGCCGCTTTTGCATCCCCAATCTCATCTCCATCATCGTAGGCGGACAGATTTTAGTCTACGCCATCGAGCTGTTCGTCAACCAATTCATCTCAGTCTATCTCGGCCTGAGCCGGAGCCTGCTGCTGATGGGGCAGGTGTGGCGGCTCATCTCCTTCGTCTTTATCCCGTTTTCGGGGGGCGGGCCGCTGAGCGTCATCCTCGGCATCTACTTCACATGGTTCATCGGCACGGCGCTGGAAAAGGAATGGGGCGATTTCCGCTTCAACCTCTACTTCCTGCTGGGGATGATCGGCACCGCGCTGGGCTGTCTCGTCACCGGCATCCCCGCCGACACCTACTGCCTGTCGCTGTCGCTGCTGCTGGCTTTCGCCATGCTCTACCCCGAGGTGCAGGTGCTGCTGTTCTTCGTCATCCCGGTAAGGGTGAAGTATTTCGGTCTCTTCGCCGCTGCCATGTGGCTGTTCAGCTTCCTGACTGCCGGGTGGCTGTATAAGGTGAGCTATCTGCTGAGTATGCTGGGGTTTGTGCTCTTCTTCGGGCCGCAGGCACTGCGCAGCGTCCGGGCGTGGATACGCCGGGAGCAGTGGAAGCGGAAAAACCGGAGGTGAGCCGCACATGATGATAGACCGCCTTGCGGGCAATGCGGCCCTGAAAGACAGCGTCCGCCTGATGCTGGGCAGCTGCCGTCTGACCCACAGCGTGTTATTGGTGGGCGAGACGGGCCTGGGCGCGGGCTACGCGGCCCGGTGCGTGGCGGCAGACTATCTTTACCCGGCAGGCGGCGCACCTGCTGAGGCCCTTCTGCGGGGCGAATGCTGCCGTGCCGTGGGCAAAGCCGGTGACCGCGACAGCGGCCGCATCGAGACCGGCGTGGTGCGGGAGGCCATCTCCGTCACCGGCATGGGCTCGGGCGGGCGGTATCTCGTCAGTCAGGTCAAGGCCATGCGCACCGAAATTTTCAATACCAGCCTCTCCGCCGAGGGCCGCGCCGTCCTGCTCTACCATGTGGAGCGGATGAACGAGGAATCCGCCAACGCCCTGCTGAAGGTGATGGAGGAGCCGCCGGAAGGCGTGCTCTTCCTGCTGACGGCAGATTCGCTGGCCGGTGTGCTGCCCACCATCCGCAGCCGCTGCATCAGCTTCGCCGTGGCCCCGGTCAGCCCCGAGGAATGCGCCCGGTGGTGCATCGGGCAGGGCGTGGACAAAAAGCAGGCCCGGCTCTACAGTGAGCTGTTCGACGGCCACATCGGCACAGTGCTTGCCGCCGCCCGGGACGACGCCCGCCGGGAACAGGTGGAAAAGGCCCTGACGCTGGCCAAGGCCGCTGCGGCTCACGACAGCTATGCCGCCGCCATCCTGCTGGCCGGGTACGAGAAGGACAAGGCCGCAGCAGCGGCCCTGCTGGGCGATTTCCGGGCCGTAGCCGCCGCCGGGCTCCGGGGGTGCGCCAGCACCCCTCTGACGGGTGACGCCGCCCGCCGCGCCCTCTCGCTGGCCGATGCGGCCATTCAACGGCTCGCCGCACAGGTGAACCCCAAAATCACACTTTCCGTTCTTGCAGCGAAGCTTGGATAAAGCAAAAGCTCCCCTTCCGGGGAGCTTTTCCTATTGCGATTTGATTCGATTATCTTCTGCGGGACCAACTCCGCCGCCGCAGGTTCAGCGAACCGCCGCCGGCCACCATCGTCAGGAAGCCCAGCACGATGAGGATGCCGATGAGCGCAGCCATGAGAAGAAGGGTCGTTTTGGCGTCGGTGCGAAAGTCAGACACATATTCTTTGTGGGTCACGAGGTCCACCGTTCCCATCTCGTAGCCGTCGAGGTAGACGGTGGCCGTACCAAGCACAGCACCCTCCTTGACGGTGGCCGAAGTGCTCTCCGGCACCGAGAACTCGAAGGTCACTTCATCGTCGGCGTGGCCGTAGCCGCTGAGGCCGCTGGCGGCGTAGAGCTCCACGGCTTCCTCCGTGCGGCACTTGGTCAGCGGGATGGTGGTCAGCACCGTCTCCGTGTCCACGAGCTGACGGTCAGAAAAGCTCGAGAAGGCCCAATCCAAAATCTCCGCACACTCGCGGTAGATGTTGTTCATATCACTGCCCAGCACCACGAGGCCGTAGGTGTGGCCGTCCTGCTGGGCAAAGGTGACGAAGCACCGGCCTGCGAGGGTGGTGAAGCCGGTCTTCATGCCCCGGACATAGTCGCGGTGATAGGCATACTCCGGGTCCAGCATGAGGTTGGTGGCCTTGATGGTCCGCTCGTTCTGGTGCAGGTTCGTGGCGGGCAGCGTATAGGTGAGGGTGTTCGCGGCCTGCATATAGGTCTCGTTGGCGTAGCAGGCAGCGGCAATTTTTGCAAGGTCCTCTGCCGTGGAGACGTTGCCGTAGTCGTACAGACCGTGGACGCAGGAGAAGGTGGTATCCGTGCAGCCCAGCTCCTTGGCGCGGGCGTTCATCTGGGCCACGAAGGCCGTCAGGTCGCCGCCCGAGACGTCGCTGGCGATGACGCTGGCCGCGTCGTTGGCGCTGGCCACCAGCAGACCGTAGAGCAGATCGATGCGGCGCACCGTCTCGCCGATGCGGAGGTTCATGGTGGAGCCGTTGGCGTTCTGGATGTCCTTGAACTCCTGGGTCAGGCTGGTGGGGATGGTGATCTCAGCGTTCATGTCCTTGCCGCTCTCGAGGAAGAGCAGAGCCGTCATCATCTTGGTGAGGCTGGCGATGTAGCGCTGCTGGTCGGAGTTCTGCCTGAGGATGGGCTTGCCGGTATCCAGATTGAAGAGATAGACCGACTCGGTGTCGCTGGCCGTCTGGATGGGCATCTGATAAGCGGCAAACCCGGGCAGGGCGGCGCAGATCATCAGCACCAGCGTGAGCAGCAGCGCCGTGCTCCGGCGCAGGAAGGTGGGTCGATTCATAGGCTTGTCCTCCTTAACATTCAAACATCAGCCAAACACTTTGTGCCAGAATGCACTCAGCCCGTGCTTCTCGGGTTCGGCCTCGGGCTCTGCCGGGGCGGGGTGCAGTTCGGGGCTGGTAAAGGCCCAGTCGAACAGCTCTGCCGCCTCCCGGAAGATATTCTGGGAGTTCGAGCCCAGAATGACCAGCCCATAAGTATGGCCGTCCTGCCGGGCAAAGGTGACGAAGCACCGCCCGGCCTGGGTGGTGAAGCCGGTCTTCATGCCGTGGGCATCGCTGCGGTAAAAGCCGCTGCCGGGCTGCAAAAGCTTGTTGGTGGTCGTGACCGTCCGGGCCGGATGCACATTGGTGGCGGGCAGTTCATAGGACACCGTGTCCGCTATCTGGCGGTAGGTCGGGTCCGCATAGCAGGCCAGCGCGATCTTCGCCATATCGCGGGCCGTGGAGTAGTTGCCGCCGTCGTAGAGGCCGTGGGGGCAGGTGAAATGAGTGGCCGTACAGCCCAGCTGACTGGCCCGGACGTTCATCTGGGCCGCGAAGGCGGCCAGACTGCCGGAGGTATCGACGGCCAGTACGCTGGCCGCGTCGTTGGCGCTGGGCAGGAGCATGGCGTACATCATATCGATGCGGCGCACCGTCTCGCCGGCCTGCAGGCCGATGGTGTGGCCACGGTTGGCCCGGATGGACTGAAGTTCCGGCGTGAGGCTGGCCGGGATGGTGATGCCGGCGCTGAGGTCGGTGCCGCTTTCCAGCACGAGAAGGGCCGTCATCATCTTGGTCAGGCTGGCAACGCAGCGGGGAAGGTCGGGGTTCTGCTCCACGAGAGCTTCGCCGGTGTCGGCATCGAAGAGGTAGATGGATTCCTGCGGGTAGGCGGCCTGAATGGGCATCGCGTAGACGGCAAAACCGGACAGTGCCGCTGTAGTCATGAATGCAGCGGTCAGGACCAGAGCCAGAAGCCGCCGCGCAAAGGGATGAAACTGCATAAATTGATACTCCTTCGGAAGCCTGGGGGCTTCCTTGCTCCGACAATAAGAGCTATAATAAAGAATACCATAAATGAAGCAAAAGAGAAAGGTGGTTTTTCAACAATGATGCTCTCCTTTGGTGGAAAAATGCCCCGGGATGAGGGCGCTGTCTTTGTGGCGGCGAATGCGACGGTACTGGGCGACGTGACGCTGGGCAGGGGCGTGAACATCTGGTACGGGGCTGTACTGCGGGCCGACGAGGGCGCACTGATACTGGGCGAGAACAGCAATGTGCAGGACAACGCCGTGCTCCACTGCGACCCCGGCGGGCAGGTCGTTCTGGGCAAAAACGTCACGGTAGGCCACAGCGCCCTTGTCCATGGCTGCACGGTGGGGGACAACAGCCTCATCGGGATGCATGCTACCATCCTCAACCACGCCGTCGTGGGCAAAAACTGCATCATCGGGGCCGGGGCGCTGGTGCCTGAGGGGATGGTCATCCCCGACAACTCGGTGGCGGTAGGCGTGCCGGCCCGTGTCATCAAGACCATCCGGGACGACCAGCTGGCCCACAACATCGAGAACGCAAAAGCTTATGTGGAGATGGGCCGTCAGCACGCGGCGCTGTGAGATACTTTGTTGTATATTACACCGAATCGCTTGTACCGCTGGCTTTTCTATGCTATCATCGAGTCAAAACAGGGCGCGTCCCGCCCGCACGGAGGTATGAAGAATGTCTGAGATGTTTTCCCGCCGAGTATTCATGAGGGGTCTGGGCGTTGTGGCCGCTGCCGCTGCCCTGACGGCCTGCTCTTCCACCAATGAAGCTGTCAATCAGGCTTTGATTGAGGGCGCAGTCGGCGGCATCGTGGCTGCGGATTGCAAAATTGGCAGAAGCAGATATTGGGCCGCAAATGCCACTGTTCCCGTCAACGAGATCTCTTTCAGAATCGTCATGACTAATGTCAGCTCGAAGCCCGTGACGCTCAGCGGTGATAACTTTGTCACTACGCTGGATGGTACCCCCATCACCCCGTTCCGCTTCAGCGCACGGGATGTGGGAGATGCAGACATCTGGCGCACCTATGACAGTCTCACCATCAGACCCGGCGAGGAGCGCAGTGTTGCCTTGGAGTATGAAATCAACCAGTCGACCTATGACAGCTGGTACCGTTCCAGCCGCACCGTCGCCGTTAGCTTTACCTGCGGCAATCAGCGCGTGACCTACACCAAAAATTCCCGCTCTGACGAAATCACCGTGAGCGACATCGAGACGCTGTAAGCAAAGCGCTGCATTTCCGCTCCAAAAATTTCACAGGCCGATTAACAAATCTTTCACAGGAAAGACATGATTTTGGCCGGTAATTCGGGTATACTATAGCTCACAAGGGTGCGGGGCCGCAACCGCCCCTTGCACATGATTCCTCCTCACACCAAAGCAATACCCCAAACAGCAAGACCCCCTCTGGCGTCGCCGCAAGCGCCAGACAGGGGTCTTGTTGTATCTGGGAAACAGAACGCCCCCGCTCAGCACTTCCTGAGCAGGGGCGTTTTTGTGTATTTACATCATGCCGCGGAAGACAGCCTGTGCGATCTGGAAGTAGAGGATCAAGCTGCAGGCGTCCACGATGGTGGTGATGAAGGGGGTCGCCATGATGGCCGGGTCGGCGCCCAGCTTCTTGGCGGCCAGGGGCAGCATACCGCCCACCAGCTTTGCGAGGATGACGCTGAAGAACAGCGACACGCTGACGACCACTGCGTAGCCGATGACATTGTCATACTGGCCGGCGTAGAGGTAGGTGTACATCAGGTAGATGCGCAGACCATTGACGAGGCCCAGCACCGCGCCGACGATGGCGGAGACCCGCAGCTCCTTGCCCAGAACTTTGAGGAAGTCGCTGGGCTCCACCTCTCCCAGAGCGAGGCCGCGGACCATCAGAGTGCTGATCTGGTTGCCGCAGTTGCCGGCGGTATCCATCAGCATGGGCATGAAGGAAACCAGCAGGGGCAGGCTGACGAAAGCCTCTTCGTAGTGGGTCGTGACCATGCCGGTGAAGGTAGCAGAGAGCATCAGGATGAGCAGCCAGGGGATACGCTGCTTGGCGTGGGTCCAGACGCTGGTGCCGAAGTAGGTGGTGGCATCGTCGTCGGGCAGAATAGCTGCCATCTTCTGCATATCCTCGGTGCTCTCATCGGTCAGGACGTCGATGGCGTCGTCGATGGTGATGATACCGACGAACATGCCCTCGTTGTCCAGAACAGGCATCGCGGTGAAGTCGTAGCGCTGCATCTCGCGGGCCACATACTCCTGGTCATCCGTGACCTTCACGGTGACGACATTGTCGTCCATGATGTCCACGATGGGGGTAGAGGGGTCAGACAGCAGCAGGCTGCGGGCCGACACGACGCCCAGCAGGCGGTTGCGCTCCACCACATAGCAGGTGTAGACCGTCTCGGCGTTCTCACCCTGCTTGCGGATAGCGGCGAAGGCGTCACCGACGGTCATCTCCTGCCGCAGACGGACGTATTCGGGGGTCATCAGGCTGCCGGCAGAGCTCTCGGGGTAGTTCAGCAGCTTGTTCAGGCTCTCACGGGTCTGGCGGGACGACTTTTCCAGCACCCGCTTGACCACGCCTGCGGGCATATCTTCCAGCAGGTCGGCGGCATCGTCAAGGCTCATATCTTCGATGGCGCTTACCAGCTCGACGTCGGAGAACGCATTCACGAGGTCGTCGCGGGCCTCATCGGACATATAGGCGAATGCTTCCGTTGCAACGTCCTTTTTCAGCAGACGGAACACCACGAGGCGGTTGTTCTCGTCCAGCTCCTCCAGCAGCTCGGCCAGATCGGCGGGCTGCTCTTCCTCGGTCACTTCGCGCAGCTTGACGTACTGCTTTTTGACGAGCAGCTTGAGCAGACGGCTCTTGGTCAGCATCTCGGGGTTGGCCTTGACTTCTTCGTCGTTGGCCTCCTCTTTTTCGGCCTCGCGGACGTCCTGCTTGAGGTCTTCGGTGGCCTGCTCGTTCAGGTCTTCGGCCAGTTTCTGGCGCACCTCAGCGGGAATATCCGTGGGCAGCTCCTGCACCGGAAGAGCCTGTTCCTCTTCGCGCTCCGGGGTCTTCTTTTCTTCTTCCATTTGTGTTCCTCCTCTTTTCTGTCTCAGGAGGACACAGCCGCATCAACGCAAAAAGCGCCGCTCCTGCGCCGCAGACCCCGGGCCGCACTGCCCATCTGCACGCACAAAGCTGCGCCTCTTTTGTACGGCAGCCGGACAGCGGATACTCCGCTGTTCAGCGTACAAAAAAGGCGAACGCAGCACCTTTCGCGGTCGTTCCGGCCGCATCATTCCATCGTCTTCGACTATGATCCGGGTCCATTGTCCTGCGTTCACCTCCACAAATTCGTTTTACTAAGTTTCTTAGCCTACAGGTTTATTATATCTCCACTCAAATGCCCGGTCAACCCTGTAAGGCGTCCATTTCCGGAATATTGACGCAGAAAAAACGCACAGCGCCCTCTCCGGTGCTTGCGGCTTCACCGGAAAGGGCGCTGTGTTTGGATATTGCTTTGGTGTGAGGAGGAATCATGTACAAGGAATCGGTTGCGGCCCCGAATCCTCATGGCTGTAGTATAGCAGATTCCGCACCGGATTTCATGAAAAACCTATGAAGAAAGTGTAAAAGACACAAAAATACGCCCCGGACACTGTTTCCAGTGAGCGGGGCGCTAAAAACGGGATCCGTTTTTGACTGCGGCAAGATCCCTGCAAGCAGGTCTTATGCAGCAGGCGGGGCAAGGTATCTGCGAACAGACCTTATGCTCCTGACACACGCGAAGTATGCTTTCAAGGACCCTCGCGGGCGCTTTGGTATTTCAGGCTCTGCCCGCCCCGACGCGTTCGGACGCGGGCAGAGAGTTGAAATCAGTTTGGAGTACAAAGCTCCAGTCTCTGCGTAGAAATAAGCCTGTTATTTCTTCTCTGGCCGGGGCCACAGTTTCGTACTGCTGCGTTGCGCAGTAATCGCCAGCACGGAGCAGCCGCCCTTTCGGGACTAAGGTGCCGCTGCGGCAAAATTCCAGCCAGAGTCAAAAGAACTTTGGTTTACTTGTACAGCTCGACCAGGCGGGTCAGATGCTCGTAACGGTCGTTTGCGACCTGCTCGTTGCGAGCGAACAGCTGCTTTGCACGATCCGGGAATGCACGAGTCAGGCGGCTGTAACGGGTCTCGTTTGCCAGCAGTGCCTGATACTTCTCGGCATCCACAGCCTTGGAGGTCAGGGTGAAGGGGTTCTTGCCCTGAGCCTTGTTGGCCGGATTGAAGGTGAACAGGTTCCAGTAACCAGCCTCAACTGCCTTCTTCATCTCGTTCTGGCAGTTGGTCATGCCGCCCTTAACACCGTGCAGCTCGCAGGGAGCGTAGCCGATGATGAGGGAGGGGCCGGGATATGCCTCAGCCTCTGCGATAGCCTTGACAGCCTGGTTCATGTTAGCGCCCAGAGCGATCTGAGCAACATAGATGTAACCGTAGGTCATAGCGATCTCAGACAGGCTCTTCTTGCTGATCTCCTTACCAGCAGCAGCGAACTGGCAGACCTCGCCGATGTTGGAGGCCTTGGATGCCTGTCCGCCGGTGTTGGAGTACATCTCAGTATCGAAGACCATGACGTTGACATCCTCGCCGGAAGCCAGGACGTGGTCCAGACCGCCGAAGCCGATGTCGTATGCCCAGCCGTCACCACCGAAGATCCAGACGGACTTCTTGGCGATGAACTCCTTGCTCTTCAGGATCTCAGCGGACTCGGTGCAGCCAGCGGCAGCAGCCTTCTCCAGCTCAGCGATCAGAGCCTTAGCGGGGGCATCATTAGCCTTGGTGTTGTTCTTGGTTGCCATGAACTCGTCAAAGGCAGCCTTCAGCTCAGCAGAAGCCTTGTCAGAACCAGCGACCTCAGCGATGCGCTTGATCAGGTTCTCACGGACGGTCTTCTGGCCCAGATACAGGCCCAAGCCGTGCTCTGCGTTATCCTCGAACAGGGAGTTGCACCATGCAGGACCGTGGCCGCTGTCCTTGTTGACAGTGTACGGAGAGATGGAAGCAGTACCGCCCCAGATAGAGGAGCAGCCGGTGGCGTTGGAGATGTACATCTTCTCGCCGAACAGCTGGGTGATCAGACGTGCGTAAGAGGTCTCAGCACAGCCTGCGCAGGAGCCAGAGAACTCCAGCAGCGGCTGGTTGAACTGAGAGCCGATGACGGTGTCGTCTGCGAACTTAGAGGGCTTCTTGGAGATGTTGGCGACGCAGTAGTCGAAGACTGCCTGCTGATCGGCCTGAGACTCCTGAGGAACCATCTGGATAGCCTTGGTGGGGCAGACGGTGACACACTCGCCGCAGCCCATGCAGTCCAGAGGAGACACAGCCATAACGAACTTGTACTCGTTAGCGGGCTTGTTGTCGCGGCTCTTGGTCTGTGCGGGAGCTGCTGCCAGCTCGTCAGCGGTCAGCTGGAAGGGACGGATGGTTGCGTGAGAGCACACGAATGCGCACTGGTTGCAGCCAACACACTTGGAAGCATCCCACTCGGGGACGTTCACAGCGGTGCCGCGCTTCTCGTAAGCGGAAGCACCCTGCTCCCACTCGCCGTTTGCGTTAGCAACGAAAGCAGAGACAGGCAGGCTGTCGCCGTCCATACGAGCGATGGGCTCCATGACGTCGCGGATCTGCTTGACCAGCTCGGGACGGCCAGCCAGCTCCTTCGGAGCGGGATCGGCCTCGGGGTTGGACCAGGAAGCGGGGACGTCCACCTTGTGGATGGCGTCAACACCGGCATCGATGGCCTTCCAGTTCATCTCAACGACGTCCTGACCCTTCTTGCCGTAGCTCTTCTGAGCTGCCTGCTTCATGAAGTTGACGGCGTCCTCGATGGGCATAACGTCAGCCAGCTTGAAGAAAGCGGACTGCAGGATGGTATTGGTGCGCTTGCCCATACCGATCTCGATAGCCTTATCGATAGCGTTGATGGTGTACAGCTGGATGTTGTTGTCAGCGATGTACTTCTTGGCCTCAGCGTTCAGGTGATGGCCCAGCTCCTCATCGTTCCACTGGCAGTTGATCATGAACACGCCGCCGGGCTTGACATCCTGGACCATCTTCATGCCCATGTGGATGTAAGCGGGGTTGTGGCAGGCCACGAAGTCAGCCTGGTTGATGTAGTAGGGGCTGCGGATGGGCTTGTCGCCGAAACGCAGGTGGCTGATGGTCACGCCGCCGGTCTTCTTGGAGTCATACTGGAAGTATGCCTGAACATACTTATCAGTGTGGTCGCCGATGATCTTGACGGAGTTCTTGTTAGCACCGACGGTACCGTCGCCGCCCAGACCCCAGAACTTGCACTCCTTGGTGCCAGCTGCTGCGGTGATGGGAGCGGGCTTGACCTCAGGCAGAGACAGGCCGGTGACATCATCGGTGATGCCGAGGGTGAAGCGCTCCTTCGGCTGATCCTTCTCCAGCTCCTTGAACAGAGCGAAGATGGAGGACGGGGGAGTGTCCTTGCTGCCCAGACCGTAACGGCCGCCGGTCAGGATGACATCATTCTTGCCAGCCTCACGCAGGGTAGCTGCGACATCCAGGTACAGGGGCTCGCCCAGAGAGCCGGGCTCCTTGGTGCGGTCCAGAACTGCGACCTTCTTAGCGGTAGCAGGCAGGACCTTCAGCAGAGCGGAGGACACCCAGGGACGGTACAGGCGGACCTTGATGATACCGACCTTCTCGCCCTTAGCGTTCAGGTAATCGATGACCTCGTCAGCAACGTCGCAGACAGAGCCCATAGCAATCATGACGCGATCGGCATCGGGTGCGCCGTAGTAGTTGAACAGGTCGTAGTTGGTGCCCAGCTTCTCGTTGATCTTGGCCATGTACTTCTCGACGACTGCGGGCAGTGCGTCGTAGACAGAGTTGCAGGCCTCACGATGCTGGAAGAACACGTCGCCGTTCTCGTGGGAACCGCGCATCTTGGGGTGCTCGGGGTTCAGAGCCTTTGCACGGAACTCCTCGACAGCCTTCATGTTGCACATTTCCTTCAGATCGGCGTAGTCCCACTTCTCGATCTTCTGGTACTCGTGAGAAGTACGGAAGCCGTCGAAGAAGTTCAGGAAGGGAACCTTGCCCTCGATTGCTGCCAGATGGGCAACAGGGGACAGGTCCATGACTTCCTGCACGCTGCTCTCGACCAGCATTGCGAAGCCGGTCTGGCGGCATGCCATAACGTCGCTGTGATCACCGAAGATGTTCAGGGACTGGGTAGCAACGGTACGTGCAGAAACATCGAACACGCAGGGCAGCTGCTCAGCAGCGATCTTGTACATGTTGGGGATCATCAACAGCAGGCCCTGAGAAGCGGTGAAGGTGGTGGTAACAGCACCTGCACCCAGAGAGCCGTGCACAGCGCCTGCAGCGCCTGCCTCAGACTCCATCTCGACGACCTTGACCTGGTTGCCGAAGATGTTCTTCTGGCCCTGAGCGGACCACTGGTCCACAGAGTCAGCCATCGGAGAAGAGGGGGTAATGGGGTAGATGGCAGCCACGTCCGTGTAGGCATATGCTACATGAGCGGCAGCGGTATTGCCATCCATGGTTTGCTTTGCTCTAGGCATTTTTCTTCCTCCATTCAGAATTTGGTACCTTCTGCGCGGGGCAAACGTCTTTTTACCGGAGCCGGAGAACTCCCTTAAAAAACGTATTGCTCAACTGATAAGCGCCGCACTTCGCCGGAGCCGGAGAACTCCACAAAAGCACACGCTCATCGAGGGCAATAGCCCTGCCCGGGGCCGGAGAACCCCATGAAGGCACTATTGCTCATCTAATATAATAGCAAATTCCGCCGGTAAAGGCAACGCAAACCGACTGTAAAAACACAACAAAAATTCAAGAAATTTTTTAGCGCTTTTTTACAGATGTGTTCTTTGCTGCATCCATGAAGGTGTTGTGCTCCAAAATCCAGTATCCATGAGGCTTTTTCTTACAAAATTCTAAATTTATAATTGACATTTGTACAGATTCTGCCGTAAACTTTATCTATAGTATCATGCGCCGCACAGCGCAGGGAAGGACAGGCACAAAACGATGGATGCTGCACATTTTGAAAAGACGCTCTCGAGCGAAGTTCTCTTTGAAGGCCGGGTGGTCACGCTGACCAAAGACGTGGCTCTGCTGGAAAACGGTGAGACTTCTATCCGGGAGGTGGTCCACCACCACGGCGGGGCCTGCATCGTACCGTATTTTGAGGACGGCACCCTCTGCATGGTGCGCCAGTTCCGCTACGCCATGCAGCAGGAGCTGTGGGAGCTGCCCGCCGGCAAGCTGGAAAAGGGCGAAGACCCCTTCGAAGCCGCCAAGCGGGAGCTGGGCGAAGAGTGCGGCCTGACCGCCGACCACTACACCCCGCTGGGCGAGTTCTACCCCACGGTGGGCTATGACACCGAGATCATCTATATGTGGGTGGCCACCGGCCTGCACACCACCCAGATGCATCTGGACGATGACGAGTTCCTGACGCCCGACCGCATCCCGCTGGCAAAAGCCTACGAGATGGTCATGAGCGGCGAGATCAAGGACGGCAAGACCATCGCGGGCGTGCTCAAGCTCAAGGCGCTGGTGGACGAGGGCAGGCTGTGATACTCTACGAAGATACAGCCCTCGTGGTAGTGGACAAGCCCGCCGGGCTTTCCAGCGAGGACGGCGTACCCGCCGCCCTGCGGAAGCTCTGGGGCAGGCCCGACGCCTATGTGGGCGTCATCCACCGGCTGGACACCGGCGTGTCGGGTCTGATGGTCTATGCAAAGACCCCGCAGGCAGCCGCCGCCCTCAGCCGGCAGGTGACGCAGAGCCAGCAGGTTTATGCCGAACAGGATGGCCGGGCCGAGTCTGCCGCCGGTACACCGGACGCGCCGCCTTTCGTGAAACAATACCGCGCCCTCATCGCAGGCGGGCCGGACGAGAAGCTGCCCGCCGAAGGTGTCCTGCGGGACTACTTATTCAAGGACAGCCGGAAAGGCCGTGTTTTTCCGGTGAGCCGTCCGCGCAAGGGCGTGAAGGAGGCTGTGCTGGAATACCACATTTCTGCCTTCGCCCCGGACGGCAGCGCCAGCCTCGCGGACATCACCCTCCACACCGGGCGCACCCACCAGATACGGGTGCAGTTCGCGTCCCGCCGCCACCCGCTCTGGGGCGACGGCAAATACGGCAGCCGCATCAAGGGAGACATTGCGCTCCAGAGCGCCCGGCTCCGCTTCATCCATCCCGACACCGGAAAGGTAATGGATTTCCGCCTCCCGGTCCCCGGGACATGGCCCGCTTGGGGCATCAGACAGGAAAACGACAATGGAACAACAGTATAAAACAGATTCTGAAATATACGCCGTCCTCGAGCGGGAGATCATCGATTTGACCCTCCGGCCCGGCTGTTCGCTGAGTGAAAACCCGCTCTGCGCCCGCTTCGGCGCGCCCCGCTCCCTCATCCGGGTGGTGCTGCAGCGGTTGCAGGAGAACGGGCTGGTGAAGATCGTGCCGTACAAAGGCACCACCGTCACCCGGCTGAACCGGGACATCGTGGACGAGCTGATCTATGAGCGCATCGCGGTAGAAGCCCGGGTCCTGCGGGACTTTGCGCCCCACTGCACACCGGAGCACCGCGCCCTCATCCGCCAGCGTGCCGCCGCCTACGACGAGCTGGCCAAGGCCGAGACGCTGGACTTCAACCGCCTCTACGAGGCTGACACCCGGCTCCACGAGACGTGGTTCTCCGCCATGGGCAAGATGTACCTCTGGCGGACGCTGCAGAATGCCCACGCCGACTACAGCCGCTTCCGGATGCTGGACACCCTGACCACCGGCGGGCTCGCCGAGGTGGTGGCCGACCACCACAATCTCATCGACGCCATCGAGCGGTGCGACCTCGCGGCCTTTGAGCCGCTGGTGGAACGCCACCTTTACGGCGGCATCCGCCGTCTGGGCTCCAAGCTCACCGAGGAATACGCCGATTATTTTGAATGACGTTCCATGGGGGACAAAAAAGCGCCTCTGCACAAATGTGCAGGGGCGCTGCTGTTTTTCTCAGCCCATGATGCTGGAAATGAAAATTTCAAGACCGATGCCGATGAGGATGACGCCGCCGAGGGCAGAGGCTTTGCCGGAGAGCTTGGTGCCGAACTTTTTGCCGATGGCAAGGCCGGCCTCGCAGATGAAGAAGGTGACGGTGGCCACGATGAGGGAGCAGACCAGTGCCATGAACCAGCCGTACTCCGAGATGGTGAAACCCACCGACAGCGCGTCGATGCTGGTGGCGACGCCCTGCATGAAGAGTGCGCCCGCGCTCAGCTCAGCGGCTTCCTCGGCCTCTTCGCCCTTGATGCCCTCGATGAGCATTTTACCGCCGATGTAGCCCAGCAGGATGAGGGCGATCCAGGGGATGAACTTTTCAAACGAAGAGAACAGCTCCACGATGGTGTGGACGCAGACCCAGCCCGTCATGGGCATGACGGCCTGAAAGATGGCAAAGGTGCCTGCGATCTGGACGCCCCGGCGGCGGGACATCTGAGGGTCATGCAGACCGTTTGCCATCGAGACGGAAAACGCATCCATGGCAAGGCCCACACCCAGCAGGGCGCTGTTGAAGAAAAACAAAAAACTCCATTCCATAACGATGCCTCCTGATTTGACCGGAATTGGTGGGCAGACAAAAGACCCGGGATCGGCGCGCATTTCGCCAATTCCGGGTCGGATTTTTACAAACTGACTCCATGTGGAATGGGCGTGGTACTCGCACCAAAGCACATGAGTCTCGCAAATGAAAGCAAGCCAGACAGCCGCCCGGGCCGTCATTGTGTTGACTTGCTGCGCTGCCTGCAAAACAGCGCCTGCTACTCCCCCATGAGGATCTTTCTTGTTGTCTGGCTATCGTACCACACAAACAGCGGATTTGTCCAGTATAACCGTGATTTTTTGCAAAAAACCTGCGGGAGAGCACCGCAGAAAGCGTGTACTCCCCCGCAGGGTCAGTTTATGTGTGGAAATGAGGTTTATTCCTCGTCGCCGGTGTCAGCCTCGGGAGCTTCGGCGGCCGATGCCTCATCGGCTGCTTTCATCTCCGCCAGCTGCTCGGCAGTGGGCTCGTCCTCGGTATCGGCCTCGATGCTCTCGGTCTGTGCCTCGTCGTCGTGGTCGGTGCGGGCCAGCACCATCACCTTATCGTTCTCGCCCAGACGCATGACCCGGACACCGGAGCCGTAGCGGCTCTGGACGGGGATCTCGTTGGCGTGCAGGCGGATGATGATGCCCTCCTGACTGCTCAGCAGCACATCGTCGATGTCGTCCACGATCTTGACGGCTGCCACCTTGTCCTTGGAGGCGTCGTAGTTGCGGATGCCCTTGCCGCCGCGGGCGGTGATGCGGTAGGTGTCGATGTCAGAGCGCCGGCCCTTACCGTTTTCGGTGACGGTGAGCACCGTGCCGCCCTCGCGGCAGATGCAGACGCCGACGACCTCGTCGCCCTCGGCCAGCTTGATGGCGCGGACGCCGTGGCCGCTGCGGCCCATCGGGCGGGCGTCGGCCTCGTTGAAGCGGATGGCCTGACCGTTGCGGGTAGCCACGATGAGCATATCATTGCCGGTGGTCAGGCGGGTCCATGCCAGCGCGTCGCCCTCGTTGAGCGCAATGCCGATGAGGCCCGTCTTGCGGATGTTGGCGTACTGCTCCAGCGGGGTGCGCTTGATGAGGCCCTGCTTGGTGACCATGGTGACGAAGCCGCCCTTGTTGTCCTCGTCCTTGGGGTAGCAGAGCATATTGGTGACCTTTTCGCCCTCGGCCAGCTGCAGCAGGTTGACGATGTTGCTGCCCTTGCTGGTGCGGCTGCCCTCGGCGATGGTGTAGCCCTTGATGCGGAAGAGGCGGCCCTTGTCGGTGACGAACAGGACATAATCATGGGTAGAGCCCACGAACATCTCCTGCACGATGTCCTCTTCCTTTCGGGTCATGCCGGAGATGCCGCGGCCGCCGCGCTTCTGGGCCTGATAGGTGGCCTTGAGCTGGCGCTTGATATAGCCAGCCTCGGTGAGGGTGTAGACGCACTGCTCCTCGGCGATGAGGTCTTCGATGTCCACTTCGCCGGTGACGGACTGGATCTCGGTGCGGCGCTCGTCGCCGAAACGCTTCTTCATGTCCAGCAGCTCGTTCTTGACGATCTCCAGCACCCGGGCGTCGTTGGCGAGGATGTCCTCCCAATCCTCGATCTTTGCCTGTAAGCCGGACAGCTCTTCCTCGATCTTGAGGATCTCGAGACCAGCCAGACGGCCCAGCTGCAGCTTGACGATAGCGTCGGCCTGCGGGTCGTCGAAGCCGAACTGCTCCATGATAGCGGCCTTTGCCTCGGCCATGCCGCCCTTGCAGGCGCGGATGGTAGCGATGAGCTCATCCACGATGTCGGTGGCCTTCTTCAGACCCTCGAGGATGTGGGCGCGCTCCTTGGCCTTCTTCAAATCATACTGCGTGCGGCGGCGGACGACTTCATCCTGGAACTCGACGTACTTCTGTATCATCTGTTTCAGGGTCATGACCTTCGGCACCTTATGGTCGATGGCCAGCATGATGACGCCCACGGTATCCTGCAGCTGGGTGTACTGGTACAGCTGGTTCAGGATGACCTGCGCGTTGGCGTCCTTGCGGATGTCCACCACGATGCGCATACCCTTGCGGTTGGTCTCATCGTTCAGGCCGGTGATGCCCTCGATCCGCTTGTCCTTGACCAGCTCTGCCATGTTCTCGATGAGGCGGGCCTTGTTGACCATATACGGGATCTCCGTAATGATGATCTGGGTACGGCCATTCTTGGTCTCTTCGATGGTAGCACGGCCCCGCAGGGTGATTTTGCCGCGGCCGGTGGCGTAGGCGGCGCGGATGCCGCTGCGGCCCATGATGATACCGGCAGTGGGGAAGTCCGGTCCCTTGATGTGCTCCATCAGGCCGGGCAGATCGATGTCGGGGTCCTCGATATAGGCCACGCAGCCGTCGATGACCTCACTGAGGTTGTGGGGCGGGATGTTGGTGGCCATACCGACGGCGATGCCCTGACTGCCGTTGACCAGCAGGTTGGGGAAGCGGCAGGGCAGGACGCTGGGTTCTTTCTTCGTCTCGTCGAAGTTGGGGTCCCAGTTGATGGTGTCTTTGTCGATGTCGGTCAGCATCTCGACCGCCATGCGGCTCATGCGGGCCTCGGTGTAACGGTAAGCAGCCGGGGGGTCGCCATCGACCGAGCCGAAGTTACCCTGACCATCCACCAGCGGGTAGCGCAGGGAGAAATCCTGTGCCAGACGGACCATGGCGTCGTAAACGGAGGCGTCGCCATGGGGGTGGTAAGAGCCCAGCACCGCACCGACGGTATCCGCCGACTTGCGGTAGGGATGGCTGGGGTCGTTGCCGCGTTCGTGCATGGTGTAGAGGATGCGGCGGTGGACGGGCTTCAGGCCGTCACGCACATCCGGCAGGGCGCGGGCCACGATGACCGACATGGAGTAATCCAGAAACGCCGTTTCGATCTCCTTCTTGACGTCCCGGATGATCATCTTGGTACCGCTGCCCGGTATCATCACATAATCTTCTTCCATTGTTTCCTCCAATTACACGTCGAGCTTTGCGTACTGGGCGTTGGTCTCGATAAAGCGGCGGCGGGGCTCCACCTGATCGCCCATCAGGATGGTGAACGCCTCATCGGCCTTCTCGGCATCCTCGATGGTGATGCGGACGATAACGCGGTTCTCGGGGTTCATGGTGGTCTCCCAGAGCTGCTCCGGGTTCATCTCACCAAGGCCCTTATAGCGGTTGATCTTCGCGCCGGGCATCTCCTGCGAGAGCAAGGCCATTTCGGCGTCGTTGTAAGCGTATTTGATGGTGCTGCCCTTCTGCACCTTGAACAGCGGGGGCTGTGCCACATAGACATGGCCCTGCTCGATGAGGGGGCGCATATAGCGGAAGAAGAAGGTGAGCATCAGGGTGCAGATGTGAGAGCCATCGACATCGGCATCGGCCATGATGAACACTTTGTCATACCGCAGCTTGGAAATATCGAACTCGTCGCCGATGCCGCAGCCCAGTGCCAGCACGACAGGCATCAGCTTGTCGTTGCCGTAGATACGGTCGGCACGGGCCTTTTCGACGTTGAGCATCTTGCCCCACAGGGGGAGGATGGCCTGAATGGCCGAGTCACGGCCCATCTTGGCCGAGCCGCCTGCAGAATCACCCTCGACGATGAAGATCTCGGTGCGGGTGGGGTCTTTTTCGCGGCAGTCCGCCAGCTTGCCGGGCATCCGGCTGGTCTCGAGGGCGCTCTTGCGGCGCACCAGCTCACGGGCCTTCTTGGCGGCGGCGCGGGCGCGGGCGGCCTGGGTGGCCTTCTCGAAGATGGCCTTGGCCACGCCGGGGTTCTCCTCGAAGAACTCCATCAGCTTGGAGTAGACCATGTTGGAGACGAGGGTGCGAATTTCCGTATTGCCCAGCTTTGCCTTGGTCTGGCCCTCGAACTCGGCCTCCTGCAGCTTGACGGAGATGACGCAGATGAGGCCCTCACGGACGTCAGCGCCGGAAAGGTTCTCGTCCTTGTCCTTCAGCAGGCCGTGGCTGCGGCCATAATCGTTGAAGACGCGGGTGAGGCTGCTGCGGAAGCCCTCTTCGTGGGTGCCGCCGTCGGGGGTGTTGACGTTGTTGGCGAAGCTCAGCAGCAGCTCATTGTAGCTGGAATTATACTGCAAGGCGATCTCTGCCATGCCCCGGTCGGTCTGACCCTTGAGATAGATGACGTTGGGGTGGAGCACCTCGAGGTCGCGCTTCTCGCCCAGATAGGTGACGAAGCTCTTGATGCCGCCCTCGTAGCACATGACCTCGGTGCGGTAGGTGGGCTCGCCCTCCTTGCCGTCCTCGAGGACGGGGGTGTAAAGCTCGCGCTCGTCGGTCAGGGTGATCTTGACACCGGCGTTCAGGAAGCTCTCTTCCCGCAGGCGCTTTTCCAGCGTTTCGAAGTTGTAGACGGTGGTGTCCTTGAACATCTCCGGGTCGGGCTTGAAGGTGACGCGGGTGCCGGTGACACTGGGGTCCACGGTGCCGATGCACTTCAGCGGGCCGTCCGGGTCGCCGCGGCGGAAGGTCTGCTCGTACTCGCGGCCGTCGCGGCGGACGTTGACGGTCAGCCACTCCGAGCAGGCGTTGACGACGGACGCGCCGACGCCGTGCAGGCCGCCGGCCACCTTGTAGCCGGAGTTCTCGCCGCCGAACTTGCCGCCGGCGTGGAGGATGGTATAGACGACGGTGACGGCAGGCAGACCGGTATCAGCCTGGATGTCCACGGGGATGCCGCGGCCATTGTCCGTAACCTGAATGATGTCGCCCTTCAGGATCTTGACCTCGATGTGGTCGCAGTAACCGGCCAGAGCCTCGTCGATGGCGTTGTCCACGATCTCGTACACCAGATGGTGCAGGCCGCGCTCGCCGGTGGAGCCGATATACATACCGGGGCGCTTGCGCACTGCCTCCAGGCCTTTCAGGACCTGGATCTCGCTGGCGTTGTATTCATGGTCCGTCGCAGTTTCTGCGTTGGTACTGGTAATGATTTCCTCTGCCATTTCCTTTCTCCCTTTTGTTTTGTTTCGTTTTTTCGTTACTATTTGTAAAAGCGATCAATCGCTGGTTGGCTTATTCCAGTTTCGTCTCCGTGCGCCGTTTGAGTGCAGCCGGCGACAGCTCCGAGAGATAGATCGTATCCACCGGCGAATCCGCCAGCACATAGCTCTGGGGCAGCTCATCGGACAGGCTCACCACCGCCCCGTTTTTCTGGGCGTAGTTCAGAAACTCCCGCCCCCGGGGTGAGATGGTCGTCGTTTCCAGATTGAAGATGCCGATGATGTCCCGGTCGTTCAGGACATAATCGCGGCCAAGGTGTACATACATTGCATCACACTTTCGTCAGCACGCCGCCGTTCATCCGGTAGACCTCGCCGTCCGTTTTGAGGAAAGCGGTGTCGTCGCAGCTGGTCACGAAGGTCTGCTTTTCCCGCATCCGGGTGAGCAGATACTGCTTGCGGCCATCGTCCAGCTCGCTGAGCACGTCGTCCAGCAGCATCACCGGGTGTTCGCCCGTGATGGAGGCAGCTGCGGCGGCTTCGGCCATTTTCAGGCTGAGCACGACGCTCCGCTGCTGTCCCTGACTCGCATACACTTTTGCAGGCTGACCATCCAGAAGAAGGTCCAGATCTTCCCGGTGAGGGCCGCAGAGGCTCTGCCCGGCCCTCAGCTCTTCGGGCATTTTCTGCCGCAGAAGCTGGGCCAGACTGCCCGGCTCGAACTGGGCCGCATACCGCAGACTCAGTGTTTCCGCCCCGCGGGAAAGCTCCTCATAGTTGGCACAGGCCAGCGGGGAGAGGACGGCGAGATAGGCTCTGCGCCGCTGCTGGATGGCCTCGCCCTGCTGGGCAAGCTCCACATTCAGCACCTCTAACAAGGCCCGCTTTTCGGCATAAGGCCGCTCAATGCCATTGGAAGAGCGTCGAAGCAGCGCGTTTTTCTGCTGCAAAGCCCGGACATAGCGGCGGTAGAGGGTCAGGTAGCCGGGGTAGAGCTGGCAGAGGGCAGCGTCCAGAAATTTCCGCCGCCCTTCCGGCGCGCCCTTCACGAGGCTCAGGTGTCCGGGGTCGAAAACTACCGCCGGAAAGCTGCCCGCAAGGCTGGCCGCCCGCTTGACTGCGCCCCCGTTCACCGAGACTGTCCGGCCCGGGCGGGGAGAGTCCGGCGCGCCCACCGTCAGGCGGACGCGGTTCGGCTCTTCCGTTTCCTGCTCTTCCTGTTGTGCGCGGAGGGTGGACGCTTTGAGTACGGCGAAGGGTTCGCCCCGGCGCACCAGCTCTGCGTCCTTGCCGCCCCGGAAGCTCTTGCCGCCGGTGAGCAGCCAGATGGCTTCCAAGAGGTTCGTCTTGCCCTGGCCGTTGTTGCCGCAGATGACAGTCAGCTCCCGGCCCGGCGTCAGGCTGGCCGAGGCGATGTTCCGGTAATTTTCGACTTCGAGAGAGAGCAGCCGCATCAGCCGCCCATCCCGATCTCGATGGTCTGGCCGTCCAGCTCCACGGTATCGCCCGGGCGGCACTTCTTGCCGCGCATGGTGCAGACTTCGCCGTTGACCTTCACGGCCCCGCCCTGAACGAGCTCCTTGGCTTCGCCGCCGGTCTCGCACAGGCCCGCATATTTCAGCAGGGCGTCCAGCTTGATGAATTCGGTATGGATGAGGATCTTTTGCATTTTATTACGCCTCTCAGTCGTTTTTGAAGCGGACGGGCAGGACCAGATACAGGAAGTCATTGCCCTCCACCGGCAGCACTTTCACCGGGCTCAGCGGGCCGCTGATCTCCATCCGCACTTTCTCGGTGCGGGCATTGCGCAGCGCGTCCAACAGGTAGCGGTTATTAAAGCCGATCTCCACCTCGTCGCCCTCGCACTCGGCGTTGAACTCATCGACGACGCGGCCCAGATTGGTCTGGCAGCGGACGACGACTTTACCCTCTGTAAAAGTGATGCGGAGGGGATTTTTTAAACGCTCTGTAATAATCAGAGAAGCGCGCTCGATGGTCTCGATGAACTCCTTGGTGTCGATGGTCACACGGGTGCGGCTGCCTGCCGGAATGACATTGTGATAGTTGAGGAACTCGCCCTCAATGAGGCGGCTCATGATGGTGTAGCCGGCGGTCATGAACACGACGTAGCGGCGGTTGGCACAGATGTGGACCGGCTCTTCGTCGTCGTTGGGCAGCAGATGAGACACTTCGGTCATGGTCTTGCTGGGGACGATGATGCGGATGTCCTTGACGGCAGTGACGGGCCGTTCCACGATGGCCAGACGGTAGCCGTCCAGGGCAACGATGGTCATTTTATCCGGCTCTATCTCAAAAAGTTCACCGGTATGCGCAGGTTTTTTCTCGTCCTGGCTGACAGCGTAGAGGGTGCGGTCGATCATATCGCGGAGCACGCCGGTCTTGATGGTCAGGGTCTCCTCGGCGCCGGTGTTGGGCAGCTCGGGGAAATCGGTGGCCGACATGGACTGGATCTCGAACTGCGCCACCCCGCTCTGGATGGTGGTTTTGCCATTATCGGCAGATTGGATGGTGATCTGGCCTGCCGGCATCCGGCTGATCATGCTGCTGAGCAGCTTGGCATTCAGCACGATCTCACCGGGTTCTTTGACATTGGCTTCGATGGTGGTCACGATGCCCATTTCGAGATCGTAGCCAGTAAGGGTCAGCTGGAAGCCTTCTGCCTTCAGTAAAATGCCCTCCAGTACCGGGATGGTAGAGCGCAGAGTGACTGCTTTGGATACGCCGTCAATGGCTGCACTCAGAAGAGTTTTGTCGCAGATGATGTTCAAATCTTCTTCTCTCCTTTTTTGCGTCAGTTTTGCTGTCGTTCCTCATGGGACCCGATGCAAAAATCTGTTTTCTTTATTGAACTTGTTGTAGTAATCGTAGTAGGGGGTGGGGAAGATGTGGAAAACTCTGCAAACCCTTGCCGGGATGCGGGGATTTGGTTTTCCACGGAGATGTTGAGGAACTGTGAATGGAATGTTGAATCGGGGAGAGTAGTGGTTCTTTCCACATCCGCTGTGAAAAACGGAAGTTGAATGTTGAAAACCATGTGGAAAGAGTGGAAAGTTTCGGCCTTTCACCACAATATCTAGGTCTATTTTCCCCTTTTTGTTCCGCTTTCTCCCCATATTTTGGGGTTTGACCCCTGAATGAGTATGACTTTTGCACCGGCTCTGGTGTGTTAAGCCTTCACATTCTTGATGATGTCGCTCACCGTCTCCCGCAGGTGCTGGTCATTCTTCATGTCCCGCTCCATGGTCTTGAGGGAGTAGACGATGGTGGAATGGTCACGGCCCGAGAACTCCCGGCCGATCTCCTCCATGCTCATGCCGGTGACCTCGCGCAGGATGTAGATGGCCACACGGCGGGCGGAGGCCACATTGGCGTTCCGCTTGGTGCCGCGGATGTCGGCAGGGGAGACGTTGAAGGTGCGGGATACCTCGCCCACGATCTTCTCGATGGTGACAGGCACGGGCTGGGTCTCGTTGAGGATGTCCTTGATGGCATTCTGTGCCACGCTGATGACCGGCTGGATGCCCTCGAGCATATAGTAGGCGTTGAGCTTTTTGACCGCGCCTTCCAGCTGGCGGATGTTATTTTTCAGATGGTTGGCGATGAACTCGGCCACATCCTCGGGCAGGTCGAGGTGAAGAAGCTCCGCCTTGCGCTTGACGATGGCCACGCGGGTCTCGAAATCCGGCGGCTGGACGTCGGCGGTCAGGCCCCACTCGAAGCGGGTGCGCAGCCGCTCTTCCAGGCTCTTGATCTCCTTGGCCGGGCGGTCAGATGCGATGACGATCTGCTTGTGGGCATCGTGGAGGGAGTTGAAGGTGTGGAAGAATTCTTCCTGGGTGGACTCCTTGCCCGCGATGAACTGGATGTCGTCCACCAGCAGCAGGTCGGCCACGCGGTACTTCATCCGGAAGTCCTCGGTGCTGCCGGCGCGGATGGCCGCGATCAGCTCGTTGGTGAACTGCTCACAGGTGACATACATGATGACGAAGTCGGGGTGGGTGCGCTTGATCTCGGTCTGGATGGCCGTCAGCAGATGGGTCTTGCCGAGGCCCGAGCCGCCGTAGATGAACAGCGGGTTGTAGGCACCGGAGGGGTTGGCCGCAACAGCCTGCGCCGCAGCAAACGCAAACTGGTTGGATGGGCCTTTGATGAAGTTCTCGAAGGTGAATTCATAGTTGCCCTGCGGGGAGGCGGGGTTCGCCTCGTACTGCTGGGCCAGCACCACTTCGTGGGGCGGTGTGCTGGGGACGACGAGGGTGATGTCCACGTCAAAGCCCAGCACTGTTTTGAAGGCCTCTTTGAGCAGGCCGAGATAACGGTCCGTCACGATCTTGCAGATGAAGTCGTTGCGCACCGAGAGGGTGATATGGCTGGAGTCCTCAAAGCTGATAGGCTCCAACCCGTCGATATAGAGATTATACGTCGGCTCCGCCATCTGCGCCTTGCAGTAGCTCTGGGCAGCCTCTAAAACGTCCTTGAAAGAATCCATAGTACATCCACTCCATTGAAGTTTTCAACAATGCTGCTGATACCAGGTTAGTATACCACAAAAATCCCCCTGCGTCTATATTATATAAGGTAATTTATAATACATAAAAAAGACATACCTGCGTCTGGGAAACGGCCTTGTGTCCAAGGCGGAGAAAAGCCACAAGATATTGTGGATAAAAAGTTTTCCACGGGAAATGGGTGAAAAAGTTGAAAGTTTCTCCACAGAGGTTTTTCAAAAAAGTTTGAAGGAAAGCGAAAAAAATGCTTGACAGAAGGCCATAGTGTGCGATATACTGTTGAATTGCAAGCCTGTCCCCATTTTGGGACCAGAATAGACCCCATACCGGGGACGAGTTTTTACGGAGGAAATACACCATGAAGAGAACTTTTCAGCCCAAGAAGCGTCAGCGCAAGGAAGTTCATGGCTTCCTGACCCGCATGAGCACCAAGAACGGCCGCAAGGTCATCAACGCACGCCGTGCTAAGGGCCGCAAGAGCCTGACCGTCTGATCCTGAGCAGTATGCATCAGGTCCGGCGCAGAATGGAATATGCGCAAAAAGGCCGCTGATATTGGATTGGCGGTCTTATTTTTTTACCCGGCATTCGGGAAAAAAGGCCGGAAAGCTGCGGTGAATAGTCGCATTGCCTAAAAAAACTGTCAAAGATTTGGCAGAGAAAACGCCCGGATGAGCTTTTCATGTCGGCGTTTTTTTGCTATACTGAACACTGAGCATTGCTTTTTTCCGGGCGGTGCTCCCACATCACCTGAAGGGAGGCGCACAGGATGCGCTATCGTCCCATCCGCCGCAACGGCGAGTTTGGCCGCGTGTATGCCCGCGGCAAGTCCTATGTCAACCAGGCGCTGGTGCTCTACGTGCTCAAAACGCGGAGCAAGCGCACCCGGGTGGGCCTGACGGCCACCAAAAAGATCGGCCACGCCGTGCAGCGCAACCGCGCCCGCCGCGTCATGAAGGCTGCCATCGACGAACACCTCGACTACAACATCGGCGGCTACGACCTCGTTTTCGTGGCCCGGGGCATGACCCCCCGGCTCAAGAGCTGGCAGCTCAGCTCCATCGTGGCAAAGCTCTTTGCCCAGGCCGGCCTGCCGGATAAGGCAAAGCAGCCGGGCGCAAAGCCCCCTGCCACCCTGCCGCCGGTCCGGAAGCCCGAGGCGTGAGCATCTTTCAGAAAGCCCTCTGCGGGCTCATCCGGCTCTACCAGAAGTTCATCAGCCCGGGGCTGGGTCGGAACTGCCGCTTTTCGCCCTCCTGCAGCCAGTACGGCATCGAGGCCATCCGCACCCACGGCTGCGTCAAAGGGCTGCTGCTGACGGCGTGGCGCATCGCCCGGTGCAATCCGCTGGGCCGCTGGGGCTACGACCCTGTGCCGGAAAAGGGCCGCTGGAAAAATCCGGCCCGGCATCTCTCGGCCTCGGCTCTGTTTTCCACCAGACACGAAAAATAAGTGGAAAACCTCTTCGTCGATGCTCTTTGGAAGGGCGCTGAAGCGGGGAAGACCTCTCCGTCAATGCCCTTTGAAAAAGGGCGGCAGAGGGGAGGAAAACCTCTCCGTCACGCCTGCGGCGTGACACCTCTCCTGATAGGAGAGGCTGAGAGGAAATGCTATTATCATTGCTTCTTGTGACGTGCTGAACTGTGGGCGGCGCGTCCTACGATAAAAATAACCGTCCCGCACCACAGGCGGGGCAGAATGGACAGAGACATGAATATTTTGTACATCCTCGGTGTACCTCTCGGCTATGTGATGGAGTGGATCTACAACCTCATCCCGAACTACGGCTGGGACATCATCATCTTCACCATCGTCATCCGCCTGCTCAGCATCCCTCTGCAGCTCAACCAGCAGAAGAGCATGGCCAAGATGTCCGCTTTCCAGCCGATGATCGCCGACATCCAGAAAAAGTACAAGGACAAGCCCGAAAAGCAGCAGGAAGAGCTGATCAAGCTCCAGCAGGAGTTCGGCTATAAGCCCACCGCCGGCTGTATGCCCATGCTGGTCAACTTCCTCGTTATGTTCGGCGTCATCGAGGTCGTGTACCGCCCGCTGCAGCGCATCTTCCACATCGGCGCCGACGCCATCACCGCCGCAGGCGATGCCATGACCGCTCTGGGCATCAGCTTCACTCAGGTGACCCGCGACACCAATATCATCGCACAGGTGCTGGCCGGTGAGTCCACCGTCACCTCTGTGTTCACCGCAGACCAGCTGAACACCATCACCGAGTTCGGCCAGCACATGGACTTCTTCGGCATCGACCTGACCCGTGTGCCGCAGTACAGCCTGGCAGCAGACAACCTGCCCCTGCTGATCTTCCCCATCCTGGCTGTCGTCACCATGTTCATCTCCACCCACATCAGCATGAAGGCCTCCGGCCAGGAGATGCAGGGCAGCATGAAGCTGACCATGTATATGATGCCTCTGATGTACGTCTTCTTCTGCTTTACCGTTCCCTGCGCATTCTCTCTGTACTACGTCATTTCCAACATCGTGATGACCGTCCAGACCCAGGTCATGCGCAAGATCTATGACCCCGAGAAGATGAAGGAGCAGGTCAAGGCCGAGATCGCTTCCCGCAGGAAGGAAGAGAAGCGCGGCGTGAAGAGCACCACCATCAAGGTCAAGGACGAGAAGACCGGTGAGGTCGTGGAAAAGAACATCTCCGCCAGCGAGATGAATAAGCGCCGCCTCGAGTATGCCCGCCAGCAGGATGCTGAGCGCTACAAGGACGAGCGCACTGTCCCGCTGAGCGAGCTGCAGAACAAAAAGGAGGATTGACGGTTATGATCCGTACGCAGGAAGCGACCGGCAAGACGGTCGATGAAGCACGCACCAATGCCTGCGCTCTGCTGGGCGTGGAAAAGGACGACATCAACGTCAGCTACGAAGTGCTGGAAATGCCCCAGAAGACCGGTTTTCTGGGCCTGAAGCTCACTCCCGCCAAGGTCCGCGTCAGCGTCGAGCTGCCGGACGAGCCTGCGGCAGCTCCTGCTGCCCCCGTTGAGGAGCCCGCTCCCGTTGTGGAGGAGAAGTCTGCTCCTGCGGCTGAGCCTGTCGTCGAAGAGACTGCCCCTGCCGAAGAGCAGGCTGCTTCCGCCGCAGAGGGCGAAGAGGTGGAGGTCCCCCTCAACATCGAGGAGAACGCCAAGGTCAAGGCCGCTGTGGACTACCTGAAGGATGTCATCGAGAAGATGGGCGTACAGGACGTCAAGTTCAGCGCTGTGCAGAAGGGTGAGGCTACCATCATCCATCTGGACGGCGAGAAGATGGGCGCCCTCATCGGCCGCCGCGGCGAGACGATGGAGAGCCTGTCCTATCTGGCAAGCCTCGTGGCAAACCGCCTCGAGGGCGACTACATCAAGCTGGGCCTCGACGTGGCCGGCTACCGCGACAAGCGCGAGAGCGACCTGACCGCACTGGCACAGCGCATCGGTGCCAAGGTGCGCCGCACTGGCCGCAGCTTTGCCATGGAGCCCATGAACCCCTACGAGCGCCGCATCATCCACTCTGCCATCGGCAAGATGGAGGGCGTCCGCAGCGAGAGCAAGGGCGAGGGCCGTGACCGCCGTGTGGTCATCTACTCCACCGACCCCAACGCTGTGGCTGAGAGCGCAAATGCACGTCCCCGCGGACCCCGCGGCGGCCGTGACCGCAACGGCAATGGCCGCAGCGGCGGCTATCATCGAGGCGGCGAGCGCCGTGGTGACCGGAATGGCCGTGGCCCGCGCAATGGCGGCGGCCGTGGCGGCTACCGCTCCAATGTGCCTGAGCGCACCTACACCCCGCGCGATGCCGAGAATGCTGCCCCTGTGGCACCCAAGCGCACCGAGCGTGTGGATGACTTCGCTGATCTGAGCTTCGGCAAGATCGAGCTGTAAAAGCTGAAGGATAAGACCCTCTCCCGCATGGCGGAAGCCGTGCAGGGGAGGGTCTTTTTTGTACGAGGAACACTATAAATTTACACATCTTTTTCATGAAGATGGTTTATGATGAAAAGCGAATCTGAAAGAATAATTTAGAAAGAAAAGTCGTTCTTATCAGAAAATTGGAGAATATGCCCAATTCCGGAAGAAATTTTTCTCCTACTTGCACATTGTAAAACAATGTCGACAAGCCTTATACTAGAGCTACAAATGCTTCGGAGTGTATACCAAGCAAAAAAGAGAGGAATTATTATGGAACAGAATAAGATTTCCCGCCGTAATTTCCTGCGCGTGGCCGGTGCATCGGCTACCGCCGCCGCAATGGGCGGTCTGGTTCCGGCTGCTTCCGCTGCCGGCATCAAAGACCTGTGGAGCATGGACCTGCAGATCCTTGCCACCAGCGATACCCACGGTAAGTTTGACCCCTGGGATTACGCCGCCAACAAGGCCGACGCCTCTGGCAGCGTGGCCCAGCAGGCAACTGCCATCAAGGAGAACCGCACCAAGACCACGCTGGTCGTGGATGCAGGCGACACCATTCAGGCAAACTCCGCTGAGCTGTTCCTGAACGACGATGTCCACCCCATGATCGCTGCTCAGAACGCCATCGGCTACGATGTCTACGTCACCGGCAACCATGAGTACAACTATGGCATGGCCACGCTGGAAAAGGTGCTCTCCCAGCAGAAGGCCAAGGTGCTGACCGGCAACGTCTACAGCCCCGAAGGCAAGCCTCTGGCTGACGGCTACACCATCATCAACAAGGGCGGCGTCAAGATCGGCGTCATCGGTATGGTCACTCCCAACATCACCCGCTGGGACGCCAAGAACCTCGAGGGCTGGACTGTCACCAACCCGGTGGACGAGAGCCGCAAGATCATTGATAAGATCAAGAACGATGTGGATGTCATCATCGGCGTTATGCATATGGATATTGACAATGAGTACGGCGTCTATGGCTCTGGCGTCACCGACCTGGCAAATGCCTGCCCCGAGTTCGACGTCATCGTCGCCGCTCACGGCCACAAGAGCATCCCCAACAAGATGATCAACGGCGTGCTGGTGGTCGAGAACAAGAATGCCGGTGCCACCGTCTCCGACATCCACGTCTATCTGGAGCGCGGCCTGAACGGCAAGTGGAAGGTGAAGGACCGCACCTCTGAGAACCTGATCATCAAGGACTACGCTCCCGACCCCGAGCTGACCGCTCTGCTGGCAGAGTACGACCAGCGCGCTAAGGACGACGCCGTGACCCCCATCGGCCAGCTGGTCGGCGGTGATCTGGCCCCCGAAAACGAGATCGACTGCCTGCCCCAGCCCATGGTGCAGGATACCGCTCTGCTGGACTTCATCAACGAGGTACAGATGTACTACACCGACGCTCGGGTGTCCGCAACGGCTCTGACCTCCATGACCTCCCAGATGCGCGAGGGTACCATCCGCAAGTGCGACATGGCAAGCATCTACACCTACCAGAACACCCTGTACAAGCTGCAGATGAACGGCTGGCAGCTGCGTCAGTTCATGGAGTGGTCTGCTGCCTTCTTTAAGACCTGGGAGCCGGGCGATGTGACCATCGCATTCGACTCTTCCGTCCGCTATTACCTGTACGATGCCTTTGCAGGCGTCAAGTATGACCTCGACATCTCCAAGCAGCCCGGCAACCGCATCCAGAACCTGACCTGGATGGATGGCCGTCCGGTGGAGGACGATGACAGCTTCGTGGTGGCCGTCAACAACTACCGTGCCACCACCCAGCTGCTGACTTATGCTGACATCTTCAAGGAGGGCGACGAGCTGCCCAAGCTGCTGGAGATCGACGTGCGCGGCGATGTGGGCGGCATCCGCGAACTGCTGGGCGAGTACATCCGCACCGTCAAGGGCGGCACCATCGAGCCGCATGTGGATAACAACTGGAAGCTCGTGGGCGACAACTGGAACGCTGCTGATCACGAGAAGGCCGTCAAGCTGCTGCGCGAGGGCAAGCTGGCCCTGTCGGAGAATGCCGACAGCCGCACCCTGCCCGGCAAGGCCATCACCACGGCCGATATTGCCGCATTCTGATTTTTCTTTCACACGCAACGGGGTGTGCAGTCTTTCAGGGGCTGCACACCCTTTTTTGCGCAGCATATTTCTTTTTTTGGCGGTTCGTGGTAGAATATACTGTATTCATCTGCGCATAAGGAGGGGAGAAGATGCAGCATTCGACCATTGCGGCCATTGCTACCGCTCCGGGTGCGGGCGGCATCGCCATCGTGCGGCTGTCCGGCCCGGAAAGCTATGAAGTGGCAGCGAAGGTGTTCCGTCCGGCCAACCCGGCCAAAAAGGTCGCGGACGCCAAAGGCTATACGGCCATGTTCGGTGCGTTCGTGGAGGGGGAAGAGGCTTTCGATGAGGGCGTGGCGCTGTTTTTCCGCGCGCCCCACAGCTACACCGGCGAGGATGTGGTGGAGCTTTCCTGCCACGGCGGCAGCGCAGTCGCCCGGCGGCTGGTGGAAGCCTGCATTGCGGCGGGCGCGTCGCCTGCCGCTCCCGGCGAGTACACCCGCCGCGCGTTCCTGAACGGCAAGCTCAGTCTGACCCAGGCCGAAGCCGTCATGGACATCATCTCCGCCGATGGCCGACAGGGGGCCGCGCTGGCAAATGCCTCCCTGAACGGTGTGCTGGCCCGGAAGATAGCGGCCCAGAAAGATGCTCTGACGGCTTTGCAGGCCCATCTGGCCGCCTGGGTGGATTTCCCTGAGGAAGATGTCCCGGAACTGAGCCAAAGCCACTTGTGCGAGGTCTTAGGCGGGGTAGAGCAGGAGCTGGACGCTCTCATCCAGAGCTACGATGCGGGCGCTGTCCTCCGCGAGGGCGTGGACTGTGCCATCGTGGGCAGACCCAATGCGGGCAAATCCACCCTGCTCAACCTGCTGGCCGGGTTCGACCGGGCCATCGTCACGCCGGTGGCCGGAACCACCCGCGATGTGGTGGAGCAGGCTGTCCAGCTGGGAGACGTCAGGCTGAATCTCTTCGACACTGCCGGTCTGCGTCAGACGGAAGACGAGATCGAAGCCGAAGGTATCCGCCGCAGCTGGAAGAAGCTGGACGAGGCGGGGCTTATCCTTGCCGTCTTCGACGGCTCGGAGCGCCCGACCCGGGAGGACATGGAGCTGGCTCAGCGCTGCGCGGGTCGTCCGGCCATCGCGCTGGTCAATAAAGAGGACAAGCCCACCCGGTTCGACGCCGAGCTCATCGCACCCTATTTTGCGATGGTGCTGCCGGTCTGCTGTCAGGAAGAGGGGGCGCGGAAGGTCATCGCGGCGGCGGTAGCCCGCCTGCTGGGGACCAACCAAATCGACCCCCACGCTGCCAGCCTCTCGGGACAGCGGCAGCTTTCCGCTGCCACCCGCGCCCGGGATGCCGTAGCCGGAGCGCTGGACGCCGCGCAGGGGCTCGGGCTGGACGCTGTGTCGGTCTGCGTGGACGACGCGTTGGATGCACTTTGCGAGCTGACAGGGGAGAACGCCTCGGAGGCGGTCATCAACGAGGTGTTTGAGAGATTCTGCGTGGGGAAGTAAGGACAGTATCGTTGCGCGCCTGTGCGCGGGGCAGAGCGCTTTTACGTTAAGTGGAATTGTTCTCTTTTGCTGGCAAAAGAGAACCAGAAAACCACCAGCGATTTCGACGCGCTGGATCCACGAGAAAGGGGCTGCTCGCCCCTTTCAGACCCCGAAGGGGTTGTCGAAACGGAAAAAAGCTAGTCGCTGCGCTAAGACGGGTTGCGGTGCCCAGCGACCACTTCGTGCCTTGAGTGGCACTCGTGTTCTGCTGACCGCGGCCCCAACAGCTCCTCCCTGTATCCGCCGCAGGCGGCGGTCGTCGCTGTTGCACTTTTTTCTCGTTTCTCCGATTTACGGCTTCGCCGAAGATTTTATGTTGCAAATAGAGGAAAGTATGAACCATTTAGGAGACTACGACGTTATCGTCATCGGTGCCGGACATGCGGGCATTGAGGCGGCCCATGCTGCCGCGATGCTGGGTGCAAAGACGGCGGTGTTCACCATGAGCTTGGACGCCATCGGCAATATGCCCTGCAACCCCAGCATCGGCGGCACGGCAAAAGGCACGTTGGTACGCGAATTGGACGCTCTTGGCGGCGTGATGGGCCTTGCGGCAGATGCCACCTATTTACAGAGCCGGATGCTCAACAAGGGCAAAGGCCCCGCTGTCCACGCCCTGCGCGTCCAGACCGACCGCAAGCGCTATCATGAATATATGAAGCACGCCCTTGAGCTGACGCCGGGGCTGGCTATCCATCAGGCGGAAATCATTTCCATCGAGGCGGAGGACGGCCATGTGAAGGGCGTCGTCACCCAGCTGAACGGGGAGTATGGCGCAAAGTGCGTGGTCATCGCCACCGGCACCAACCTCGGCGGAAAAATTTTTGTGGGCGATGCATGGTACGCCTCCGGCCCCGACGGGATGCACGCGGCCAACGCCCTCACCGAGAGCCTGAAAGCCTCCGGTCTGCCGCTGCGCCGCTTCAAGACCGGCACGCCTGCCCGGGTGCATCGGCGGAGCATCGACTTCGCCAAGCTGGAATGCCAGCCCGGCGACCCGGACAATGAACTTCAGCCTTTCAGCTTCATGACCGATGCGCCTATGCACAACAAGGTGGAGTGCTGGATCGCCTACACCAACCCTGAGACGCACAGAATCATTCTGGACAATATCCAGCGCAGCCCGCTCTACGGCGGCATGATCGAGGGCGTCGGCCCGCGCTACTGCCCGTCGATCGAGGACAAGGTAGTGCGGTTTGCAGGGAAGGACCGGCATCCCATCTTCGTGGAGCCCTGCGGTGAGAACACCGAGGAAATGTATCTGCAGGGTGCGTCCAGCAGTCTGCCGGAGGATGTGCAGAATGCATTCTACCGGAGCATCAAGGGCTTCGAGAATATTGAGATCATGCGCCCGGCCTACGCCATCGAGTACGACTGCGTAGACCCCACCAGCCTCGAAGCCACGCTGGAAAGCAAGGTGGTGCGGGGCCTCTACGGTGCGGGACAGTTCAACGGCACCTCGGGCTACGAGGAAGCCGCCGCGCAGGGCCTGCTAGCCGGTCTGAACGCTGCCCGGAACGCATTGGGCGAAAGCCAGCTCATCCTGCCCAGGCAGTCGAGCTATCTCGGCACACTGGTGGATGACCTTGTGACCAAGGGCGTCATGGACCCCTACCGGATGATGACCAGCCGCAGCGAGTACCGCCTGACCCTCCGTCAGGACAACGCCGACACCCGGTTGACGCCCATCGGCAGGGAATACGGCCTCGTGCAGGACGACCGCTGGACAAAGTACCAGCAGACGCAGGCTGTGCTGGACGCAGAGCGCCGCCGTCTGCATGACGCCCATCTGCGCACGGCGGACCTGCGCGCCGCGATGGAAGCAGCGGGCCTCGCCCCGGCCGCAGAGGGCGGCATTGCCGAAGAGCTGCTGCGCCGGCCGGAGATCGACTATCCGCTCATCGCGGGAATTATAGGCTGGGGCGAGGGCATCACGCCCATGCTGGCTGAGCGTCTGGAAACTGAAATCAAGTACGCGGGTTACATTGCCCGGCAGGACCGGATGATACACGAGGTGGCCCGCCACGAGAAGACCCTCATCCCGGAGGATTTCTCTTACACAGAGCTCACTGGCCTGACATTGGAAGCCCGCGAGAAGCTGGCCCGCATCCGCCCGAAAAACTTGGGGCAGGCGGGACGCATCCCCGGCGTGTCGCCGTCGGATGTGGCACAGCTGAGTATTGCGCTGGCGGCGAAGAGAAGCTAAAGTTCTCTTTTGCGCGCCAAAAGAGAATCAGAAATGGTTGTCGCGCCGGTGGCGCGGAGTCAGAGCGCTTTTTCGCTGGGCTAAGTTCTCTTTTGCGTGCCAAAAGAGAACCAGAAAAGCACCCGCTACTTCCGAGGCGCGGGAGGCACGGGAAAGGGGCTACTCGCCCCTTTCAGACCCCGAAGGAGTAGTCGAAACGGAAAAAAGCTAGTCGCTGCGCTTAACGCTTTTTTCTCGTTTCTCCGATTTGCTGCTTCGCAGCGGGTGTTACGCCCTCGCAGGGCGTGAAGTTCAGCAGAAAGGTAAAATCTTCGGCGGAGCCGTAAATGGGAGAAGCACAAAAAAATGCGTTTAGCGAAGCGGCTAGCATTTTTGGGCTTCGACCTCATCTTTGGAATTGTTAAGGGCGAGGAGCCCTTAACTCGTTGCGGGGAGAGTGGAGTCCAGAGGTAGGGAGGGGGGAGTCGAAACACCCCTCCCTACCTCTGGCCCGCGCGGAGCGCAAAGCCATTTGACCGAAAAAGAAAACATCCCCCGCGCCACCGGCGTGAGAGACAGCAATATACCTGTTTGATTCATGCTATTTTTGAAAATTGCGATAAGCTTTTGTGAAATGAGGATAAGTTTATGATCGATAAGAACCGACTGGAACAGAAATGTTCCACATGGAACATCGCGCTCACCGGAACCCAGCTCGACCAGTTGGACGCCTTTGCGGAGATCCTGGTGGAGTACAACCAGAAGGTCAACCTGACCGCCATCACCGACCCGGAGGGCATCGAGGACAAGCACTTCCTCGACAGCCTGCTCTTTGCCTCTCAGCCTGAGGTGGCAGGGAAGATGGTGGATGTCGGTGCAGGCGCGGGCTTCCCGGGCATCGTGACGAAGATTTTCAAGCCCGAGTTGGAGCTGACCCTGATGGAGCCTACCGGCAAGCGGGTGGAGTTTCTGAAATACGCCTGCGGCCAGCTGGGCCTTACCGGTGTGGAGTTCGCCAAGGAGCGCGCCGAGGAAGCTGCTCGCAAGGCGTGGCGTGAACAGTTCGATTTGGCTTCGGCCCGCGCGGTGGCGGCTCTGCCCATGCTGGCAGAATACTGCCTGCCGCTGGTGAAGGTGGGTGGAAACTTCCTTGCCATGAAGGGCGCTTCCGGCGAAGAAGAGCTGGCTGCAGCCCGGGGTGCCATCAAGAAGCTGGGCGGCGAGTACAAAGAGACCCGCACCCTCCATCTGCCGGGCGGCGATACCCGCACTCTCATCCTCTGCAAAAAGATTTCGCAAACTCCGACTGCCTACCCCAGAAACGGCGGAAAAATTGCGAAAAGTCCGCTGAAATAACGGAGCATCGAATAGAAAATGCAAGACCCTGCCGAACGAATCTTCTGGCAGGGTCTTTTATTTTCTGGTAAACTGAGGATGTAAGCAGTTGACTTTTCCACGTTTTCCCGGGAAAGGGTGGAAAACCATGACGATTCCAGACGAAAAGGGGCGGTATCATGTTTGAGAGAAAGAAATCTGCCGGAAAAATCTACGCTCTCCCGATTGAGAGCATCCAGCCGTCGCCATTTCAGGCGCGGACGAATTTCAACGAGCAGGAGCTTGCGGGGCTTGCGGCCAGCATCCGGGAGAACGGCTTACTGCAGCCGATCACCGTGCGCAAAAAAGAAGACGGCTATGAGCTGGTGGCGGGGGAGCGGCGCCTCCGCGCCTGCAAGATGGCAAAGATGCAGACCATCCCGGCTATCCTTTGCGACTATGCCGACGACAAGACGGCGGCGATGGGGCTTCTGGAAAATCTTCAGCGGGAGAATCTGAACCCCTTCGAGCAGGCGCAGGGCCTGCGGGATGTGATGGTCTTGTGGGACTGTACGCAGGCGGAGGCGGCCAAGCGGCTTGGCATGGCTCAGCCGACACTGGCCAACAAGCTGCGATTATTGCAGCTCACCCAGGACCAGCGGCAGTTCGTGCTGGACAACGGCCTGACGGAACGCCACGCCCGGGCAGTGCTGCGTCTGCCGGAGAACCGCCGTAGTGAAGCACTCATCACCATCGCCAAGCGGAAGATGAACGCCCGGACTACAGACTTATACATCGAGCAGCTGCTGAACGCAGCTGCCCCGGGACGCCACCGCATCTCGATGGTGAAGGACGTCCGCATTTTTGTGAATACCATCGACCACGCCATCCGCCTGATGACGGACAACGGTGTGCCGGCAACGGCGCACCGGGAAGAGCGGGATGGGTACATTGAGTATACCGTGCGCATCCCGACGGCAGCGGCACAGAGGTGAGGGGAGAGGGCCAGTGTTCCATGTGGAACATTGGCTCTTTTTCTTTTGAGCGGCTTCACGCGCCGGTGGCGCGGGGGTAGAGCGCTTTTTCGCTGGGCTAAGTTCTCTTTTGCGTGCCAAAAGAGAACCAGAAAAGCACCCGCTACTTTCGAGGCGCGGGAGGCACGAACTAGGGGCTGCTCGCCCCTAGTAACCCCGGAGAGGTGGGCTCCAACTCAAAATGCTGGAGATTCGTGCATTCGCACGAAGATCTCTTAACCGCATTTTGAGCCTCCGCCGATTTGCTGCTCCGCAGCAGAATTCACGCTTTTGCTGGACGTAAAGTTCTGCTAAGACATAACGCCATCGGCGAAGCCGTAAATCGGAGAAACGAGAAAAAAGCGTTTAGCGAAGCGACTAGCTTTTTTCCGTTTCGACCTCATCTTCGGAATTGTTAAGGGCGTGCAGCCCTTAACTCGTTGCGGGGAGAGTGGAGTCCAGAGGTAGGGAGGGGGGATTCGAAACACCCCTCCCTACCTCTGGCCCGCGCGGAGCGCAAGCCACTTGACCAAAAGAAAAAACCAGCCCCGCGCCACCAGCGCGAGAACCAGCTTAAAGAAAAAACCAGCCCTGCCTCTGGCCCGCGCGGAGCGCAAAGCAATTTGACCGAAAGAAAACATCCCCCGCGCCACCAGCGCGCGAACCTGCTTAAAGAAGAGTTGGCTCTAATGCAAAGCAAGCTGCCTCAACGCTACAGCTTTACTGCAAAAATCAATTTTTAACCTCAAAGAATGCAAAAAATAGATGCTGAATCTGCATTTCCTACCGTAAAATTATAAAGAACCGGTTCAAAAAGCCGCGCTGATGTGCTATACTAAGCTGTATAAGGGACCTGCTGAGGGGAAAACGGCGGGCTTCGTCCTCGAAATGTTCCATGTGGAACAAATCTTTTTCCCGGAAGGAAGCAAGTAGCGTGGCAAAAATCGTTGCTGTTGCAAACCAGAAGGGCGGCGTGGGCAAGACCACCACAGCCGTCAACCTCTCGTCCTGCGTGGCGGCGCTGGGCAAAAAAGTGCTCATCGTAGACCTCGACCCACAGGGCAACACCACCACCGGTTATGGTATTTCCAAGCGGAGTGTAGATATTGGTACATACGAAATTCTCATTGGCGAGGCCGACGCGCGGCAGGCTGTCCGCAAGACGGAGTTCCGCACCGACGTCATCGGCTCCAACACCCGCCTCGCGGGCGCCAGCCTTGAGATGATCGACCTGCCGGGCCGCGAGAGCCGCCTGCGCAAGGCGCTGGCCCCCATCCAGAAGGATTACGACTTTATCTTCATCGACTGCCCGCCCAGCCTTGACCTGCTGACGCTGAACGGCCTGTGCGCCTGCGACAGCATCCTCATCCCGGTGCAGTGCGAGTATTATGCGCTGGAAGGTCTGTCGGAGCTTATCAGCACTCTTAAGACCGTCCGCAAGAAGTACAACCCCTATCTGGACATCGAGGGCGTGGTGTTCACCATGTTCTCTGTCCGCTATAACCTGACGCTGCAGGTGGTGGAGCAGGTCAAGAAATACTTTGGAAACAAGGTGTATCAGACCACCATCCCTCGCAGCATCCGAATCTCGGAAGCTCCCAGCTATGGCCAGCCCATCAACTTCTATGAGCCGAAGGGCAAGGGCAGCGAGGCGTATATGGACCTTGCCATCGAGTTCGTGAAGAGCAACCGCCCCGCCGAAGCTGCACCCAAGCGCCGCCGCGGAAAAGCTGCAGCGGAACCGGTCGAGACGATGGGGCTGGCCGATGTGAAGATGGACGGCTGAGGGAGAGAGGAGACCAATGGCAAAAGGAAGAGGAGGACTGGGCCGGGGGCTGGAAAGTCTGTTTGAGGACGCCGCCCCCAGCTTTGAGTCGGATACCAGAATCGAGACGCTGCCCCTGCGGGAGATCGAGCCAGACCCCGGCCAGCCCCGCAAGACCTTCGACGACGAGACGCTGGCAGAGCTTTCGGCCAGCATCGCCGAGCACGGTTTATTGCAGCCCATCGCGGTGCGCCCGAAGCCGTCTGGCGGCTATCTCATCGTGGCAGGCGAGCGCCGCTGGCGGGCCAGCCGGATGGCGGGCCTCACCGAGGTGCCGGTCATCGTCAAGGACGTGACCGATGAGCAGGCCATGGAGCTTGCGCTGGTGGAGAACCTGCAGCGCGAAGACCTCGACCCTGTGGAAGAGGCGGCCGGCATCCGTGAGCTGATGACCCGCTGCGATTTGACCCAGGAGCAGGCTGCCCGCAAGCTGGGCAAGAGCCGGAGCGCACTGGCCAACAGCCTGCGGCTGCTGAGCCTGCCGGAAACAGTGCTGGAACTGCTGAAAAGCGGCTTCATTACGATCGGACACGCGAAGGTCGTTTTGGGTCTGCCTACGCCGGAGCTGCAGGAGGAAGCGGCTCAGATGATAGCGGACAACCAGCTGAACGTCCGTCAGGCCGAAGCTTTGTGCAAAAAGCTGGCAAAGCCTGCAAAAGAGCCTGTGGCCGTGCCGCTGCCGAGTGCGTTGCCGGTGGAGGTGGAAGAAAGCCTCAAGCAGGCGCTGGGCAGCGAAGTCCGCGTGGCCTACCACGACGGCAAAGGCAAGCTGACCGTCCATTTCTATTCGGACGACCAGCTGAAAGCCTTTGCAAATCTGCTGGGGCAGTATAATATGGAGTAAACCTCTCAGTCTCGCGATCGCTCGACAGCTCTCCTAATAGGAGAGCCTGAGCGGAAAAGTTATTAGAAATGCGTACCAAGGCGGGGAACACCGCCTTTGAACGGCACAGCGGGGAACGCCCCCTGTGCAAGCAATAGAGTATAAGGAGAGTTATCATGCTTGACATCAAATTTGTCCGCGACAACCCGGATGCGGTCAAGGAAAACATCAAGAAGAAGTTTCAGGATGCAAAGCTCCCCCTCGTTGACGAAGTCATCGAGAAGGACGCCAAGTACCGCGAGTGCCTGAAGGAAGTCGAGTCCCTGAAGGCTGCCCGCAACAAGCTGAGCAAGGCCAACGGCCCTCTGTTCGGCCAGCTGAAGAAGTGCGACGATGAGGCCAAGAAGGCCGAGCTGCAGGCTCAGATCGACGCCAACAACGCCGCTGTCAAGGCTGATGCCGACAAGATGGCAGAGCTGGAAGCCGAGGAGGCAAAGCTGGCTGAACGCATTCAGGAGATCATGTACACCATCCCCCAGATGATCGACCCCAGCGTACCCATCGGCCCGGACGACACCTACAACGTCGAGGCTCAGCGCTTCGGTGAGCCGGTCGTGCCTGATTTCCCCATCCCGTACCACACCGAGATCATGGAGAGCTTCGACGGCATTGATATGGATGCCGCAGGCCGCGTGGCCGGCAATGGCTTCTACTACCTGCTGGGCAACATCGCCCGCCTGCACGAGGCTGTTCTGGCCTATGCCCGCGACTTCATGATCGACAAGGGGTTCACCTATGTCATCCCTCCCTTCATGATGCACGGCAACGTGGTGCAGGGCGTCATGTCCTTCCCTGAGATGGACGCCATGATGTACAAGATCGAGGGTGAGGACCTCTACCTCATCGGCACCAGCGAGCACACCATGATCGGCCGCTTCATCGACCAGACTCTGGATGAGGCTACTCTGCCCCTGACCCTGACTTCCTACAGCCCCTGCTTCCGCAAAGAGAAGGGCGCTCACGGCATCGAGGAGCGCGGCATCTACCGCATCCACCAGTTCGAGAAGCAGGAGATGATCGTCGTCTGCCGTCCCGAGGAGAGCGCTGACTGGTACGAGAAGCTCTGGAAGAACTCCGTCGAGCTGTTCCGCAGCATGGAGATCCCTGTCCGTCAGCTGAACTGCTGCTCCGGTGACCTGGCTGACCTGAAGGTCAAGAGCTGCGACATCGAGGCATGGAGCCCCCGCCAGCAGAAATACTTCGAAGTCTGCTCCTGCTCCAACCTGGGCGATGCACAGGCCCGCCGCCTGCACATCCGCGTCAAGGGCAAGGATGGCAAGACCTATCTGGCCCACACTCTGAACAACACCTGCGTGGCTCCTCCGCGTATGCTCATCGCATTCCTCGAGAACCATCTGCAGGCCGATGGCAGCGTTACCATCCCCAAGGTCCTGCAGCCCTACATGGGCGGCCTCGAGGTCATGGTGCCTGTCCACAAGAAGTAAGCCTGCTTTCCACCATTCTCCAATAAAATGTTGAAAGTCCCCGCCATTCATACAGGATGACGGGGACTTTTTGCGTACAGACGTATAAAATCAGAAAGAATGAAAAAATTGAAGATTTTTAAAATCAGAAAGAATGAAAAAATTGAAGATTTTTTTGAAAAAGTTGTTGACAAAACGGGGGTTGTTGGATATAATAATAAAGCACTGTTCAAGTGCAACAAATAAATATGGCGGTATAGCTCAGTTGGCTAGAGCATTCGGTTCATACCCGAAGTGTCACCGGTTCAAATCCAGTTACCGCTACCACATTACAGAGTTTCGCTAAGATAAGGGGGACGGTCGTCCGCAATAGTGGATGATGAAAGTCGGAGGTTTTAGCGAAGCTCTGTATTTCTAAGGCCCGTTGGTCAAGCGGTTAAGACACGGCCCTTTCACGGCTGTAACATGGGTTCGATTCCCGTACGGGTCATAAAAAAGCTCCTCAATCTTAGGATTGAGGAGCTTTTTTAGTGTTCGGGTCCCAATCTTCAGGAATGTCTACCGTGGTTGCTGTCGTCTGGGCACATCGGCACAAAGGCGTTTTTTTATTTGACCCATACGGGAATCAATGATAGACATATCAAAAAAAATGCGATATACTAATGATAAACACAAGGAGGTGCGGTATGCCGGAAATCAGTTTGTTTTGCGGAATAAGGGTCATGATGTTTTACAGCGACCATAACCCGCCGCACTTTCACGCGGAATATGGTGGCTGTAAAGCACTTATTGATATTCAAAATGCCTGTGTGATCCGTGGAGCACTCCCAAGCCGTCAGCTGAAGCTGATTCTGGCATGGTGCGAACTGCACAAAGATGAATTGATGCAGAACTGGGAGCTTGCCAGAGACGCAAAGCCTTTGAATCATGTGGAGCCTTTGATTTGAACAGGAGGGCCGCTATGGAATATATGCCGAAAGTCCTGCAGGCGGTTGCAGGAGAGAACTTTACGATTTATCTCTATTTCAGCGATGGCTCAGTGCGGCTGTACGATGCAAAGCCGATTCTGGAACGCGGCGGCGTGTTTGAGCCGATGCGGGACGAAAACTTCTTTCGGGAGCATCTGACGGTGCTGAATGATACGGCGGCATGGGATGTCAATAGAGATTTTGACCCGTGCAACTGCATCGACCTCGACCCCATCGAACTATATGAGTCTTCTGTGGTCGTAGCCGACCCACTGGAAACTGCATCATAAAAAATCACCCCCGCCTGCCGGATAGTGCAGGCGGGGGTTCGTTATGCAAGGAAGCAGATGATGTCGTTTTACGGTCTCTGGCCCATGCCGCCCTCCAGCGTCAGGGTCTCGCCGGACATATACTTGAAATCCGGCATGGCCAGCTGGACGCAGACACGGCCAATCTCCGTCTCAGCGTTGCCGTAGTGGCCCATGGGGGGCATCTTGACGTTGGCCTTGAAAGCGTCGGGGTAGGCGTCCCTGAACTGCTCGAGCTTGGCCGTCCATGCCAGCGGGCAGACCACGTTGACGTTGATGCCGTCCTTGCCCCACTCGGTGGCGGCGACGCGGGACATACCGCGGATACCCTCCTTGGCGGCAGCATAGGCCGACTGGCCGAAGTTGCCGAAGAGGCCGGCGCCGGAAGCGAAGTTGATGACACTGCCGTGAGACTCAGCCAGATAGGGGTAGCAGGCTTTCATGTAGTAGAAAGCGGCGTAGAGGCCGGAGTAGATGGCCAAATCGAACTGCTCGGTGGTGTGCTCGGCCAGCGGCACGCCGGAGGCCGAAGCCTGTGCATTGTTGATGAGCACCTGAATGCCGCCGAAGGTATCGACAGCCTGCTTGACCACATTTGCCACAGTGGCCTCGTTGTCGCCGCCCGCGCAGACATCGGCCTGCACGGGCAGCACCTTGATGCCGTAGAGGCTTTCCAGCTCCTGCTTGGCTGCTTCCAGCTTCTTGACATTGCGGCCTGTGATGACGAGGTTCGCGCCCTCCTTGGCGTATGCGGTGGCGATGCCGTAGCCGATGGAGCCGCAGCTCCCATCCTTCAGGACAGCGCGCCCTGCGCCGGTAATGATGGCGGTTTTACCAGTTAAAAAGCCCATAAGTTGCAACCTCCTGTTTCGATGTTCCTCGGTGTTCTGCCGGGGGTTGTTCTATAGCTCGAGTATAGCAGAAAAGCGGAAAATTGTAAAATAGCGCTTTTGAATCGTTTTTTCTTTGATTGAGGAATGGCTCAGACGCTCACTTGCGGTATTTTTTCATCAGTTCCTTTTGCAAAAAAACTACGGCCCTGCCAGGATGCATTTCAGCGTCCCGGCAGGGCCGTGCTTTTGTTTTTCAGTGCTGGTGGAGATACGTCAGAATATCTTCCGGCTTTGCGGCCAGAGCATCGGCACCGGCGGCGGTCAGCTCAGCTTCGCCCCGGAAGCCCCAGAGAACGCCCAGAGCGGGCAGACCGGCATTGTGTCCCGTAAGGATGTCTACGTCGCTGTCGCCCACGAAAAGGGTGCTCTGCGGGTCTGCGCCGAGGTCAGCCATCAGGGAGTAGACGCCAGCCGGGTCCGGCTTAGTGGGTACGCCGGGGCGGCTGCCCCGCACCAGCGAAAAGCTGTCCGGGCCGAAGTAGTGCTCGATGATCTTTCCACAAAAAGCGTCCGCCTTGTTGGAAAAAACGGCGGTCTGGACACCCTCGGCCTTCAGCGCGGCCAGCAGTTCCGGGATGCCGGGATAGGGGGCCGTTTTGTCTTCCTTGTGGGCGTCATACCGGGCCGAGAACTCGGCCAGCGTGGCGGCAAGCTGTTCGGGCGTCCGGGCGTTTTCCGGGGAAAAGCGCTCCACCAGCTTCGGGATGCCGTTGCCCACGAAGTGCTTGTAGGTCTCTACTGGAAAGGTCGGCCAGCCGTGCTGGGTGCAGACCCAGTTGGCCGCGTTGGCCAGGTCGTCGATGGTGTTCAGTAAGGTACCGTCCAAATCGAAGAGAATGGTTTTTATCATGAGAATCAGACTTCCTTTTGTTTTATGTTTTCTGCTCCAAAGCGTTGAGACAGGGCGCAGCGTCCCGCCCGGGGATGCTGCGCACCTTGAGCCGCACCTGCCCGGGCAGAGCCAGCGTCAGCGTCATGCGCTGATAACGTGCCGCCCAGGGCGATTGGAAGGTGCGCAGGCAGACATCCGGGTGGAACACACAGATGCAGTGGAGATAAACACCCTTCTGCCGCCGCAGGGTGAATCGGCCTTCCCGGAGCCAGATGCCCTCTTTCAGCCAGCCCATCAGCCCGCCCGCCAGAAAGACGGCAAAGACCGCTGTCGGGATGAGCAATGTCCCCGTGAGGGCAGGCAGGACGCTGCGGGAGACCAGCACCAGCAGCAGGCACAGCCCGAACGGGATGCCGGCAGGCGCAAAGAAAACGGCGCTGCGGTGGGTGAGGTCGTGCCGGGTGTCGGGCGGCATCCGGAACTCGGGCAGCAGCTCCCGGAACAGCTCTTCCTGCCCGGAGCGGTAGACGAAAAGCGGCAGCTCCGGGCGGCAGCTGCCTGCCACCACGAATACCGGCCAGCGCTTCATGAGCCGGGCGATGGGGGAGACGCGGACGTCCGCGTAGCTGATCTCACTGCTCCGCACCCGGAACTCGAACCGGGACAGCCAGCCGCCCCGGCTGCCCAGCTGGTCGGCAGTGTGCCAGACCGTATAATGGACGGTCTGGACAAAACTGCGGGCCAGACTGATGCCGAAGAGCGCCCCGGTCAGCACCAGCATCCACGCCGCACCGGCGGGCAGCCAGTGGGCCGCGAACCGGACGAGGACGTTCAGCCGGGAGAGGGCCACGGCCTCGGCGGTGAGGGGAAATGGTCGGCTCTGTCGGATGGCCAGATAGGTCAGCGCCAGCGTGGACAGGCCGTTGGCACCCAAAACCACCAGCGCGGCCCGCTCGCCCCCGGCAGGGCGGTGGCAGACCGGGTCCCGGACAGGCATCAGGCGGTCGGCAAGCTCCTGCGCGTCTTCTTTGTGCAAATAAAGGGTGACGGCTCGCTTGGCAGGCTGGCCCACCGGGTAGAGCACCACCCGGCTGGCCCCGAGCAGCCGAAAGAAAAGCGGCCGCTCAATGGTCAGTGCGGCCAGAGCTTCGCCCCGGATGATGCGCTCCCGCTTGGAGAGGAACGCCCACCGCAGCCGGAGCACACCGGCCTCATCCAGCGCCCAGCTGCTGGCTTCCAGCAGGATGGAGCTGGCCCCGCAGAGGAAGAGCAGAAGCGCGGCGTCCTGCCGCAGAGCTGTGAGCAGAGCGTTCAGGCTGAATTCCAGCAGGGCGTTCGCCAGAGGCAGCAGGCAGACGACGACCGCCTTGCGCAGGAAGCGGAGGGCGGCGAGAGGATGGTAATGCCGTTGTCGGGTCATGGTGCATCCTCCGCCAGAATGTGAGCCAGGAGCCCGGCCTGCTTGGCCGGGATGGCGGGCAGAAAGAGCTTCGCGCCCGGGGCTGCCACGATGAGCAGCGAGACGCCGCCCAGCCGCAGCAGGGGCGTCCGGAGCAGCCGGACGCTGGTAACGGCCCGGCGGGGAAGCACCTGCCGCACCGGCAGCGCAACGCCGGAGTAGACCGTTACGGTCCGTTCCCCCAGCACGGCGGCGAAGCTGCAGGCCCGCGCCCAGAGGCAGTAGACCAGAAAGCCCCAGAGCAGGCAGAAACCCGCTCCGGCGGCGACGCTCTGCCAGAACACGAAGGGCGCAGCGAACAGCCCCGGCACCGCCGCCCAGACGCAGAGGACGGCCCGGCCAGTAGGCGGGATGATGACGGCGGTGCGCCGCAGCTCCTGCTCCGTCACTTACCGCTGAGGCCCCAGGCCTCGGTCAGCTCGTGCAGGCTGTCGTCACGGGTCAGGCAGAGGATGTGGTCCCAGGGCATCAGGATCGTGCTGCCGTGGGGGATGATGAACTCGGTGTCGCGGGTGATGCTGATCAGGATGGTGTCGCCCGGGATGGGGATGTCCATGATGGCCTTGCCCGCGTAGAGGAAATTCTCGGGCAGCAAGATCTCGTTCAGGCTGGCCGTGCCGCCGCCCAGAGAGAGGAGCTGGCGGATGGTATCCGTCTCGATCTCCCGCTCGAGGATGTGGCTCAGGTTGTCGGTGCCGCAGACCACGGTGTCCACGCCGAGGGTGTGGAGCAGTTCGCGGTTTTTGGGGTTGGAGGCCCGGGCCACGGTGCGGTCTACGCCGAACTCCCGCTTGGCGATCTGGCAGGCCACAAGGTTGTCTTCGTCAGAGCCGGTCACAGCCACAAAGGCGTCGCAGCTGGCAACGTCGGCGGTGCGAAGAGTGTCCACGCTGATGGAGTCGCCGCAGATGACCGGGATGTCCAGCGTATCGGCCAGCATCCGGCACTGGCTCTCCACTGGCTCGATGATGACGATTTCGTGGCGGTTGGCCAGCAGGCTCTGAGCCAGATACCGGCCCACACGCCCGCCGCCGGCAATACAAACTTTCATAACACTACCTCATTATACAAATGGTATCGATTATTTGGCGAGAGAACGGAACACGGCCTGCTCGGTGAGGACGGTGGGGCAGATGGTGTCCAGTTCGTAGGCCTTGTGGTAGAGCACCTGCAGGTGGGGGTCGGAGACGCGGCAGATGACCTTTTCGCGCTGAAAGAGGCTCTTGGCGATCTGAGCGGCCATCAGGTTGAGGGAGTCGTCCTCGCTGACGGCGGCCACGGCATCGCAGTTCTCGATGCCGCCCTGACGCAGTACGTCGGGGTCGGTGGGGTCGCCCACAAGGGCGTTGCCGCTGAAGGTGTAGTCATCGAAGGCGTCCAGACGCTTGAGTTGTTCGGAGTCCTTTTCGATGATGGAGATGTCGTGGCCGATGCGCTCCAGGTCCCGCACCAGCGATGCGCCCACCTGGTCGCAGCCGATTACAAGAATGTTCATGAAATTACCTCGCTGTAAAATATATATTGAACTTCGTCTCCGATAAATCTACATCCCAGTATAGCATATTTTTCCCCGCAGATAAATAGAAAAGCTGTAGGGGATTCCAGAGATAAAATTTTTGAATTCCTGGTGCGCAGAGAGTCGGAATATGGTATACTGAAACAGTATGATGATAAGGATCACAAAAGCCCGTGCGCCCGGCGTGCGGCAGGAGGAGTGCTTATATGTTTCTTGAGATCATCAAAGCGATTTTGATGGGCATCGTGGAGGGCATCACCGAGTGGCTGCCCATCTCGTCCACAGGCCATATGATCTTGCTGGAACAGGTGGTAAAGTTCAACGCCAGCGAAGAGTTCATGTCCATGTTCCGCGTGGTCATCCAGCTGGGTGCCATCCTTGCGGTGGTGGTGCTGTTCTGGGGCAGGCTGTGGCCCTTCGGCCTGCGGCATGGCCGCGTCATCTCCAAGCCCAGCGTCTGGCAGCTCTGGTTCAAGGTGGTCGCTGCCACCCTGCCGGTGCTGGTCATCAGCCCGCTGGACGACTGGATGGAGGCTCACTTCTATAACTACATCACCGTGGCCGCAATGCTCATCCTCTACGGTGTGCTGTTCCTCGTGGTGGAGAGCCGCCGCACTGCGCCCCACGTCACCCATCTGGAACAGATCACTTACCGTGACGCCCTCATCATCGGCGTCTGGCAGATGCTGGCCATCATCCCCGGCACCTCCCGTTCCGGCGCGACCATCGTGGGCGGCCTGCTGCTGGGCCTCTCCCGCGCCTGTGTGGCGGAGTTCACCTTCTACCTCGCCATCCCGGTCATGGCGGGTGCATCCCTGCTCAAGGTGCTCAAATTCGCCGTCTCCGGTGTCGCCATCACCGGCACCGAGGTGGCTGTGCTGGCGGTGGGCTGCGTGGTGGCTTTCGTGGTCAGCCTGGCGGCTATCCGCTTCCTGATGGATTACGTCAAGCGCCACAATTTCACCTTCTTCGGCATCTACCGCATTGCCCTTGGCCTTGTGGTGCTGGCTGTGGCAGTGGTGTCTGCAATGGTGTAAAATCGAACTCGGGTCTTCTGAGCCCCTCGCCCCGGCGAGGGGCTTTTCTTGCGCCTGTCCGTTCGGCGTGCTATAATATTTTTTCAGAGAGTATGAGCGCGGCAAACAGGAGCTGCGCACCTGAAATTGTCAAAGAAAACAGGAGGAAAAGCCGATGGAAGCATCGACCGTCTACTATACCGATTTCCGCTGTCCCGTAGGTACCAGCCTCACCGAAAAGCTGCGCCGCCTGTGCATCGCGGCAGGCATCAAGAACATCGACATGGAGGGCAAGTTCGTCGCCATCAAGATGCATTTCGGCGAGCTGGGCAACCTGGCCTATCTGCGCCCCAACTACGCCAAGGTGGTGGCCGACCTGTGCAAGGAGCAGGGCGGTATGCCCTTCCTGACCGACTGCAATACCCTGTATCCGGGCAGCCGAAAGAACGCCCTTGAGCACCTGACCTGCGCCCAGCTGAACGGCTTCTGGCCCATGACCACCGGCTGTCAGGTCATCATCGCCGACGGCCTGCGCGGCACCGATGAGGTGGAGGTGCCTGTGCCGAACGGTGAATACTGCAAGACCGCTAAGATCGGCCGCGCCATCATGGACGCCGACATCTTCATCAGCCTGAGCCACTTCAAGGGCCACGAGTCCACCGGCTTCGGCGGTGCCATCAAGAACATCGGCATGGGCTGCGGCTCCCGCGCCGGCAAGATGGAGCAGCACGCCTCCGGCCACCCGGCGGTGCAGGAAGACCTCTGCCGCGGCTGTCATCGCTGCGCCAAGGAGTGCGGCTCCGACGCCATCTACTACAACGAGAAGAACAAGGCGGTCATCGACCAGGACAAATGCAAGGGCTGCGGCCGCTGCATCGGTGCCTGCAACTTCGACGCCATCTATGCCCTGTGCGACAGCGCCAACGAGATGCTGGACCGCAAGATGGCCGAGTATGCTGCCGCCGTCTGCCATGACCGTCCCACCTTCCACATCAGCCTTGTGCAGGACATCAGCCCCAACTGCGACTGCCACGGCGAGAATGACGCGCCCATCCTGCCGGACATCGGTATGTTCGCCTCCTTCGACCCGGTGGCCCTCGACCAGGCTTGTGCTGACGCCTGCCTGAACGCCGCTCCGCTGCCCAACAGCCAGCTGGGCCAGAACCTTGCCACCCCGGGCTGGAACTGCCACCACGACAACTTCAAGGACTCTAACCCCAACATCGAGTGGAAGGCCACCCTCGAGCAGGCCGAGAAGGTCGGCATGGGTACCCGCGCCTACACCCTCAAGAAAGTCTGATCCCGATAAAACAAAGGCCGGACGCCTCCCGCATCAAAGCGGAAAGGCGTCCGGCCTTTTCTCTGTGATTTAATACTCGCCCTTTGCCTCCGGCACGAGGGGGTCAACGACATCCTCAAGGGCGTTCCAGTCCTTCTCAGAGAAGGTCAGCTTCTTGGCGTCGAGGCCCACGTCCTCCAGACGACCTGCCATGGCGTCCTTGTCTTCCAGCAGGGCAGCGGCATCGTCCTTTATCATGGGCCATGCCTCGGCGAAGCCCTCCTGCTCCGAGTCGGAGAGGTTGTCGTACCACTGGGTGTAGGCGTCCTCAATGGCTGTTTCCGTGCGGGCAGAGAGGTTTGCCTCGTCGGCCCAGACCAGCAGGGTGGCTGCGGCCTGCACGCTCTTGAGGGAGCAGCCGGACACGCCGGGACCCCAGCCGAGGCTGGGCTCAAAGGCGGCTGCAGTGCCGTCTACGCTGAACAGTGAGTTCTCGTCGAAATCTTTGTTGAACAGCCCGGAGGTGTCAGCCTGCGCGGTGCTGCTTGGGGCGCTCTCGCTGCTGACGCTGGACGGCTCAGAAGCCGAAGAGCTTGCGTGGGAGGCGTCGCCGTTTGTATTGGAGCAGCCTGCCAGCAGGCCGCACAGCAGAGCAGCACTCACAAGGAGCGAAAGGATGCGATTTTGAGTCATAGGGGATGTCCTCCTTCTATCTGCGCCCGGCCCGCAGGCCGGGGAAAATATCTCTCTGAGACTAGTATACTGTTCTGCCGCGCGGTTGTCAATTGGCCTTGCCACGAACAAATTTTAAGGGGCCGTGCAGTGGGGCCGGATTGACCTTTCCGGCGCAGCGGGCTATAATAAAAGATATATGGATCGTTAAAATACCAAGGAGAAAATAACCATGAAGAATGCATCTTTTTCGATAGAAGAGCTTTTCCGTTTTCTGGACGCCGGCGTCAGTGCTTTCCACTCCACGGCTGCTGCGGCCGCCATTCTGGAAGCCGAGGGCTATGTGAACTGCCCCGAGAGTGCCGCGTGGGAGCTGGCCCCCGGCGGCAAGTATTACACCACCCGCAACGGCTCTGCCGTGCTGGCATGGCGTATGCCCAAGGGTGAGCTGACCGGCTGGCACGCAGCCGCCAGCCACAGCGACTCGCCCACCTGGCGCATCAAGCAGTTCGACACGGAGGACAAGGTCTTCGCCAAGGCCGAGGTCGAGGGCTACGGCGGCATGATCATGCCCTCCTGGCTCGACCGTCCGCTGACCGTGGCAGGCCGTCTGCTGGTGCGCACCGAGAGCGGCATCGAGAGTCGTCTGGTCTGCCCCGACCGTGCGCTGGCCTGCATCCCGAACCTCTGCATCCACTTCAACCGCGACCTGAACAACGGCATGAAGTATAACCCGCAGGTCGATCTGCAGCCCATCTTCGGCGGCAAGGGCGGAAACCTGAAAGAGGTCCTGGCCGCGGAGGCCGGCGTGAAGGCCGAGGACATCCTCGACGCTGACCTGGTTCTCGCTACCCGTGAGAAGGCTGTCCGCATGGGCCTGAACGGCGAGTATTTCATGTCCGGCCGCATCGACGACCTCGAGTGCGCCTACACCACTCTGTGGGGCTTCCTGCAGGGCCGCGGCGAAGAGGAAGGCCGCGGAGACATCTGGGTCATGTTCGACAACGAAGAGGTCGGCTCTTCCAGCCGTCAGGGCGCGCAGGGTACCCTCATGGCCGACGTGCTGGCCCGCATCGAGGAGAGCATGGGCGTCAGCAGGGAGCAGAGCATCCGCGCCCGTACCAACTCACTGGTGCTGAGCGCCGACAACGGCCACGCCACCCATCCCAACCATCCCGAAAAGAGCGACCCCGCCAACCCCGTCGTGATGGGCGGCGGCGTCCTGCTGAAGTATAATGCCCGCCAGACCTACACCACCAGCGGATTCACTGGTGCGGCTTTCACCGCCATCTGCAAGAAGGCCGGTGTGCCGGTTCAGGTGTTCGCAAACCGCGCCGATGTGCCGGGCGGCTCCACGCTGGGCAATCTGCTGGGCCATCAGATCCTGATGCCTATGGTGGACATCGGTCTGGGCCAGCTGGCCATGCACTCCGCCATGGAGACGGCAAGCTGCGCTGACGCCGAGTACATGGCAAAGGCCGTGGCAGAGTATTACAACACCCCCATCTTCCAGCCGAAAGACGGGGAGTGGAAGCTGGGCCTGTGAGCGCTGTCGTCGGGCGGTTCGCCCCCAGCCCCAGCGGGCGGCTCCATCTGGGCAACCTCGCGTGCAGCCTCCTTGCATGGCTGAGCGCCAGGAGCCGGGGCGGGCGAATCGTTCTCCGCATCGAGGATCTGGACGCGGAGCGCTGCCCCCGCAAGTACGCCGACCAGCTGGAAGAAGACCTTGGGTGGCTGGGCCTTTTCTGGGATGAGGGCGGCAGCAAGGGCGGCCCCCATGAGCCATATTACCAGAGCGAGTGCAGCGGCATCTACACCGAGAGCTACAAAAAGCTGGAAGCCATGGGGCTTGTCTATCCCTGCTTCTGCTCCCGCAGCCAGCTCCATGCCGCCAGTGCGCCCCACACCTCGGACGGCAACGTCGTCTATCCCGGCACCTGCCGGGGGCTGACAGCCGAAGAAATCGCCGAAAAGCGGAAAAAGAAAGCTCCTGCTTACCGCCTCATGGTGCCGGACGAGAACATCACCTTCACCGACGGCTGTATGGGCGAACGTACAGAAAACCTTCTGCGCGACTGCGGTGACTTTTACCTCCGCCGCGCCGACGGCGTATTTGCGTATCAGCTGGCCGTCGTGGTGGACGACGCCCGGATGGGCGTCACCGAAGTCGTGCGCGGGGCCGACCTGCTTTCCTCTACGGCGCGGCAGCTCTATCTGTACCGGCTTCTGGGTCTGCCTGCACCGAAGTTCGCCCACTGCCCGTTGCTGCTGGCGTCGGACGGGCGGCGGCTCTCCAAGCGGGACGGCGACCAGAGCCTTGAGAACCTTCGCGCCCGCTATACGGCCGAGGACATCGTGGGCCGTCTGGCCTATGCCTACGGCTTGCAGGAAGAGCCTGCACCTCGGACGCCGGAAAGCCTCATCAAAGACTTTTCGTGGGATAAGGTGCCGAAGAAGGATATTTGTCTGCCGGAAGGGCTGTTTTAGCGCAGCGTAACACCCTCGGCGAAGCCGTAAATGGGAGAAACGAGAACAAAAAGACCTTCAAGTTTTCATGAAGAAAACTTGAAGGTCTTTTCTGCTTTCAGAAAGGGGTACGTTATCAAAGCCGCTGCGGAACGCGGCGCATCTCTCCCGAGCGCTCGAGGCTGCTGGCGGCAGCGTCCAGCGCAAAGGCCAGCGCTGCGCCCAGCACCACGTCGATGCAGCTGTGCTGCTTGAGCAGCATGGTGGACAGGATGATGGCCACGCCCAGAACATTCGCGGCAGGCCGCATCCAGCGGCGGCCCGGCTCGTCGAAGCAGCGGCTCCGGCGGTAGCCTATCATCAACGTCACCGTGTTGAGGACGTGGATGGACGGGCAGACATTCTTGGAGCTGTCAACGGCATAGAGCATCCGCACCAGACGGGCGAAGATGTCGCTGCCATACACCCGGTAGGGCCGCAGAGCAAGCCCTGTGGGCAGAAGGACATAACAGCTCAGCGCGATGGTCATGCCGGCGAAGAGGCACAGGCAGACCCGCCAGAAGTCGCTGCGCTCGCCGTGCCGCAGCAGATAGAACAGGGTAAAGGGAATCCACGCGAACCATGCAAAATAGGGGACGATGGCGTACTTGCAGAAGGGGATGACATCGTCCAGCTGGCAGTGTACCCAGATGGCAGGGACGGTGATATTCACCTCGAGCCAGTGGAACGCGGTCAGATAAAATACAGTATAAAGAGCCATGAAAGAGATGGGATGGCGTGCGATCCAGCTGCGCATCAGTAACACTTCCTTTTAGGGGCAGTATTCCATTTCGCCCCGGCTTCATAGCATTATACGCCCCAATCATGAACAAAACAAGACAAAAATCTGACAATCTTACAAAAACAGCCTGCGAAAAACTGTGCAGATAGTCGAGCTGTTTTTGCGCTGCAAACAAAAACAAGCCGCTGCCAACTGGCAGCGGCTTGTTGCTTGAAGTTCAAGCAATGCCGTTCGGAATGGGTAAGTTCAGACGGCGGCGAAACTCAGATGAGTACGCTGGGCTGTTATGCATTCTTTGCAGCGTGCTTCTTGGTCGCATGGAGGAAGAGAGCCAGCATTGCGATGGCAAAGATGACGCCGACGGGATATGCAACAGCGGTGTTGTAGATGGTAGCGCCCTCAGCGGTCTTGCTGTTGAGGATGCTGCCAAGGCACTCAGGAGCCAGAATGAAGTAAGTAGAAGAAACTGCGCTCATGAAGGTAGCAGGCACAGCGGTGATCCAGTAGTTCTTCTTCTCCTGGAAGAGGTACATGGAAGCAGCCCACAGAACGATCATAGCCAGAGTCTGGTTGGTCCAGCTGAAGTAGCGCCAGATAACGGTGTAGTTGATGAAGCCCAGTGCATTGCCGATGCCCAGGAAAGCGCCGACGCCCAGAACGGGGATGCAGAGCTTCAGGCGGTTTGCGTAGCTGTCCTGATCGATCTTGAACCAGTCGGCCAGGGTCAGACGAGCGGAACGGAATGCGGTATCGCCAGAGGTGATGGGGCAGACGACGACGCCGATCATAGCCAGTGCGATGCCCACACCGCCCATGGTCTTGGAGCAGACGTCGTAGATAGCAGCGGACTGGCCCTCAGCCAGAGCAGCTGCCAGACCGGTGTTCAGACCGCCGGTGATCTCGTACAGGGAGCAGCCAGCTGCGGCCCAGATCAGAGCGATGATGCCCTCGCAGACCATTGCGCCGTAGAAGACGAAGTGGCCCTGCTTCTCACTCTTCATGCAGCGAGCCATCAGAGGCGACTGAGTGGAGTGGAAACCGGAGATAGCGCCGCAGGCGACGGTGATGAACATGAAGCTCCAGATAGGAGTTCCGGAGGGATGCATGCTGCCGAAGTGCTCCCAGATCTCGGGGATGGTGTAGGCGGGGTTGGTGAAGATGCCAAAGATAACGCCGACGGCCATGATGATCAGGCAGATGCCGAAGATGGGGTAGATCTTACCGATGACGGCGTCGATGGAGATGAAGGTCGCGATGAAGTAGTAGACCAGGATGATGACCAGCCAGAACAGGGTAGTGGTCAGAACACCGGACATACCGTTGTTCTTGCACAGGGTGACGATCAGGCCGGCAGGGCCGACTGCGAACACAGTACCGACCATGATCAGCAGCACGACGGAGAACACACGCATGACGTTCTGCATCACAGGGCCGAGGTATTTGCCGGTGATCTCTGCGATAGAGCCGCCGTCATTACGCTCGCTCATCATGCCGGAGAAGTAGTCGTGGACGCCACCTGCAAAGATGGTGCCGAAGGTGATCCACAGGAATACCACAGGGCCCCACAGAGCACCCTGCAGTGCGCCGAAGATGGGGCCGAGGCCCGCGATGTTCAGCAGCTGGACCAGAAACAGCTTCCACTGGGGCATCACGACATAGTCAACACCGTCGTTGATGCGGACAGCGGGAGTTTCACGGTCATCGGGTCCGAACGTGTTGTCAACGATCTTGCCGTAGACGAAGTAACCGCCGATCAGGATCGCTAAACAGAGTAAGAAACTAATCATACCAGAAACCTCCTTTTTGATTTCTACAGCCGACCCCATTCTGCCGACTGCCAAAATCATCCTTGGCCTTATGTTAACACATTCTTCATAAAATGAATAATATGCTTCTGGTATGGGCCATATATCAAAAAATATATGGCCCGGCACCCTGTTTGTGGGATGCCGAGCCATATTTTAACGAAGATACGATTGAATTTCAAGGCTGTTTCTCTTTGAAACGATTCCGGAAATGTCCAGAAGGCATTTTGCTGAAAATTCTTGCGCGTTTTTGTGCAGAGTGCTGAGGCGAGACACTTTTTTACCTTTTTCCGTGGCTTTTTCGCATAAAATGGCGAGAGCTGAAAAACGTCCTCATTTTACCGTGAGGGCGGCTTCCCGGTGGAGCAGGTCGATGAATGCCTGTTCTTCGGACCGGAGCGCGCCGTGGTCGGGGTAGACCAGCACGTCCCGCATGACCTGACGCTGGGCGGGGCATTTTTTGAGCACCAGATGGAACTGGTCCAGCGCCCGCTGGGGCATGGGGGAGGCCCACATATAAGCTGAGGGCAGCTGCTGCAAGATAGAAAACTGGCTGCACCGCTCGTAGACATGGATGCGGCGGCTGTCGTTGACGTGCCAGCGCACGCCGTCGCCGCCGTCTTCGCCGGGGAGCTGGAAGTCGTCGTGCATGATCTCCATATAATGGTTCAGCTCCGAGAGGTCTTTCACCTCGTGCTTGGCCAGCGGGCCGTCCCGGTTGGTGAGCAGGCGGTACTCGAACTCCATCACAGGCTCCATTTTCAGGCCCCGGCGGGCGCAGTAGTGGATGTAGTGGTCGTCGTCCTCGGCGGCATACCGCAGCAGCGCCAGGTGATAGCCCCGGCGCAGCACGAAGTCCAGCGCCTCCATGGAGCCGCCCTCCCGGATGTGGATGCGGAGCTGGTCGGCCCCGGCGGCTTCTTTCAGGAAATCCACCGCCGCATAGGAGGCGTAGGTGGCGTGGGGGATCATCACCCGCAGCTCGGCGCAGCGCTCCCGGGCGTGGTGGGCATCTTCGGTCAGGCGGTCTACCTCTTCCAGCACCCGCGCGGCCTGCTCGATGAACCGCCGCCCCTGCTCGGTGGGGATCATGCCGGTGGACGAGCGCTCAAAGATGCGCAGGCCGTATTCCCCTTCCAGATTCTTCAGTGCCTTGCTGACGTTGGGCTGGGCGGCGTAGAGCTGCTTTGCCGCAGCGCTCACCGAGCCCCATTTCTTAATGGCAACGAGATAACGCAGTTCTGTGATGTTCAAAGCTCTTCTCCCCCGGTCAATGCAGATTCTACTTTATTTTATCAGCCCGGCGGCAGGCGTGTCAAGCCGCGGTTGACGCCTCGAAGAGCGGGGCTTATAATAAAGAAAAACGCCCCGGGAGGTGGAAGCTATGGAGCGTTACCGCGTTGTGCGCATCGAAGAGCAGATGTACGGCTGCGAAGAGCTGCCCGAAGGGGCAGAGGTCTGCTGTGACGTGACGGTAGAGGCAGCGGACGGCATCCGGAAGACCCTGTCCTGCCCCGACGCCGAGCTGACACGGCAGGGCATCGACGAGGGAGATACCGTGCTCTGGGACGGCACAGCCCTGCGCAAAGCCTGAATTTGGAAAAGAGCTGGAAAAGGAGAGGAACATCATGAAAAAAATCGAGACTTCCGCCCTCATCGGCCTGGGTGCGCTGGGCATCCTCTTTGGCCGGAAGATGCCCGACGTGAAGGTCATTGCGGACGCGGAGCGCGTTGCCCGCTACTCGGCCCAGCCGGTGGTCTGCAACGGCAAAGAGTGCCATTTCGACTATGTCACACCGGAGCAGGGCCAGCCGGTTGACCTGGTCCTCGTGGCCGTCAAGGCCACGGTGCTCGAGCAGGCCATCAAGGACATCAAAAAGTTCGTCGGCCCCGACACCATCATCATCAGCGTCCTCAACGGCATCACCAGTGAGAATGACATCGAGGCTGTCTATCCCGGCCGCTGCCTGTGGAGCGTCGCCATCGGGATGGACGCTACCCGGGTGGGCCGCAGCCTGACGTTCGGTGCCGAAGGCCGCATCCAGTTCGGCGAGAAGAGCGGCGAGATGACCGACCGCGTAAAAGCAGTGGACGAATACCTCACCGCCTGCGGCATCGCCAGCGAGCCCTGCAATGACATCCTCTTCAAGCAGTGGAGCAAGCTGATGGTCAACGACGGCCTCAATCAGGCGGCCGCTGCTTTTGACCTGCCCTACGGCGGCCTGACCAAGCCCGGCCCGGCCTATGATAAGATGATTGAAGCGATGCAGGAAGTCATTGATCTGTCGGTGCTGGAGGGCGTCAATCTGCCTGCCGACAACCACAAAGCCTTTCTCGAATCCATGGCCCCCACCTTCAATCCCGACGGAATGCCCAGTATGCGGCAGGACGTCCTCGCCAAGCGCCCCACCGAGGTGGAGCAGTTTGCAGGTGTCGTCCGCCGTCTGGCCCAAAAGCACGGGATGCCCACTCCGGCCAACGATTTCTTCTATGAGAAGATCCGGGAGATCGAGGCCAATTACAATAAATAAGGAGACACCATGCACAGCATTTATTTTGCCCGCCACGGCGAGACGGTCTGGAACGTGGAGAATAAGATCTGCGGCATGACCGACAGCCCCCTCACCGAAAAAGGCCGTCAGCAGGCCCGGGAGCTGGGCCGGAAGGTCAAGGAAAGCGGCGTCCACATCGACGAGATATTGTATTCACCCCTGAGCCGCGCCGCCGACACCGCAAAGGCCGTGGCCGAGGCCACCGGTCTGCCCGCCCGCTGTGAGCCCCGCCTGCGGGAGCAGTGCTTTGGCAAATACGAAGGCACGCCCCGGGACGGCGCAGAGTTCCGCATCTCCAAGACTCATTTTGCCGACCGCTACGACGGCGGCGAGAGCATGATGCAGCTGGCCCAGCGCATTTATAATCTGCTGGACGAGCTGCGGCAGGACGAGGACAAGACCTATCTTCTCGTGGCCCACAACGGCATCGCCCGTGTGGTGGAGTCCTATTTCCACGACATGACCAACGAGGAGTATTCCGCCGCCGGTATCAAAAACTGTGAGTTGGTGGAATACCGGTTCGAATAACAGCAAAAAGACCGTCGGGAGATCCCGACGGCCTTTCTTTTCAACAGGATGCTTTGCGATAGTGGAAAACTTTGTCCTTGGTGACGAACATCAGTACCGTGACGCAGAGCGCACCGGCTTCGGCTGCCGTGACGGCCAGCCAGACGCCCTCGATGCCCAGCACGAGGGGCAGGAGAATGAGGGCCAGCAGCTGGAACAGCAAAGTGCGCAGGAAGGAGATGAGCGCACTGGTCACGCCGTCGCCCAGAGCAGTGAAGAAGGAGGAGCCGTAGACATTGAAGCCCATGAGGAAGAAGTTCAGGGCGTAGACGCGGAAGGCGTGGCTGGTCAGTGCCAGCAGCTCGGCGTCGTAGCCCACAAAGATGCGGGCTACATAGGGGATGACCAGCATGGAGAGGGCGGTCATAACGACGGCGATGACGCCGATGAGGCGGAGACTCTTCGAGTAAAGGTTGTTCAGCTCGGCGTGGTTGCGTGCGCCGTAGTGGTAGCTGACGATGGGGGCGCTGCCGACGGCATAGCCCACGAAGACGGCCACAAACAGGAACGCCGCATACATGATGACGCCATAAGCCGCGACACCGTTTTCACCGGCAAAGCGGAGGAGCTGGTAATTGTAAAGAATGTTGACCAGCGACATGGAAAGATTGGTCATCAGCTCCGAGGAGCCGTTGATGCAGGCGCTGCGGATGACGCCGCCGTTCCACTGGGCGCGGCCCAGATGGATAGAGCTGGTGGAGCGCTTATTGAGGAAGTAGAACACCGGCAGCACACCGCCCACGGCCTGGCTGATGAAGGTGGCGATGGCTGCGCCCTCGACACCGCCGTGGAGCATACCCACCAGCACGACGTCCAATACCATGTTGGTGACGCCTGCCGCCACCGTGAAGGCGAAGCCCAGATGGGGCTTTTCGGCGGTGACAAAGAAACTCTGGAACATATTCTGCAAAATGAAGAAGGGCAGGGACAGCATCAGGAGGCGGCCATACCGGACGGCATAATCCAGCATCTCACCCTCTGCGCCCAGCAGCGCCGCCGCCGGGCGGACGATGAGAACGCCGACAGCGGAGAGGACGATGCCCGCGAGAAGGGCCGTCCAGACAAAAAGGCTGAAATAGCGGTCGGCCTTTTCCCGGTCGCCCTCGCCCAGCGTGATGCCCACGATGGCGCTGCCGCCGGTGCCAAGCATGAAGCCCACCGAGCCCACCAGCATCGGCACGGGCATGATAAGGTTGACCGCTGCAAAAGCCGTTTTGCCCACAAAGTTCGAGACGCACAGGCCGTCCACGATGCCGTAGATGGAGGTGAACAGCATGGTGCCGACGCAGGGCAGCACGAACCTCAAAAGGCGGCTGTAATCAAAGTGGTCGGATAACTGTATTTTCTGCTTTGACATGGGTACTCCTTGTTACATCCCGGGCCGCCAGCCGGTGCAGTAGCGGGCATAATCTCGGTCTGCCTGCTTGACGTAGAGCACCAGCTCCTCGCCGCCGTCCTTTTTGGTGCGTTGACGCACCTTGGTGGGCAGGTTCTGGCGGTGGAGCAGCTCCATCTCGTCCCGCAGCTCTTCTTCGGTGTCAAAGGTGTCCAGCTCGGTCCAGTGGGTGGCAAAGAGCCAGAATTTTACAAGATGTTCGTTCAAGATCCAATTTCCTCCGATGCATTCAGACGGTAAAAGGGCGCGATGGCGTTCACGTCGCCGTGGCGCACGATGGAATAGGTGATGTCACAGTAGGGCTGGATGGCGGTGCTCTTCTCGACGGTGGAGATGAGCAGGACCTGCAGCTGCATCCGGCGGAACAGCTCCATCATGGGGCGGATGCGGTCGCTGGTCATCTTGCTGAACGCTTCGTCCAGCAGCACCAGACGGATGCTGTTCTCGCTCTTCTGGTAGATCTGGAGCAGCGACGCGCAGATGGCTACATAGAAGGGGGCCTGATTCTCGCCGCCGGAGGAATCGCGGCTGACGCGGGAAAGGGAAGCCTGCTGGCCGGAGACGGTGTTGGTCACCTTGATGTCGTAGTCGAGGTAGGTGCGGTAGTCTACATAATCCGAAAGGGTGACATTCTCGGGGCGGCGGCCCTCCTGCCGGGCGCGGGTGTTCTCGTCCACATCGGCCATGATCTTTTCCATCAGCTCGTCCACCTGACGCTCATAGACGGGGTCGGCGGTGGCGGCGAGGTTGTCCAGCGAGTCGCCGTCGGTCATCTGCTGGTTTCCCTTGTCCACGATGACCTGATAGAATGCGGCCAGCTGGGGGTCGCGGCTGGGGCCAAGCTCGAAGCGGTAGACCTCTTCGCCGTAGGTCAGCTGTTCCATTACCTTGTTCAGCTCCCGGAACTGCCGCCGTGCGTTGAAGATGTCGTCCTTCATCCGGAAGAGGATGTCCTTGCGGAAGCGGTCCTTGCAGTCGCGCTGTGCCTGCTCGAGGCGGGCGGCGTACCGCTCCAGATCAATGCGCACGAGGCTCTCGTGCTGGGCGCGGTACTGCTCGATGCCCGTAAGGCCCAGCGGATGATCGCAGACATAGCGGGTGTTGTACTCTTTCTGGGCAGGCTCGAGGGTGCCGGTGAGGTAGACGGCCAGTGCGTCGTCCAGCCGGGCCTGTGCCTTTTCGGCGGACTGGGCGGCATAGCGCGGGCCTTTGTCCTTGCTCAGGGCCGCGAAGCGCTCCCGTGCCAGCGGCTCCAAAAGCGGGTACTGGGCGAAGAACCGGTCGGCGGCGTCCTTTGCCTGCCTGGCGGTCTCTTCTGCCTTGGTCTGCTCAGCCTCGCAGGAGGCCAGCTGCTTTTCGCAGACACGGATGTCGCCGCCGGCTGTCTCCACAGCGGCGCGGGCGGCGTCCCACGCGGCCTCGCGGGCCTCGTCCTCTTTGTAAAGCTGCTGCAGCATCGGGTTCTCGCGGCACTCGGCCAGCTTCTGCTCCTGCGCGGTGCAGTCGGCGCGGGCCGCTTCCAGCGCGGCGCGGGCGTCCCACAGCGCGGCCAGCTCATCCATGACGCTGCTGTGCAGCACATCCTGATAGCTGTCCCGTGCGGCTTTGAGGGCAGCGGCAGACTGCGCCGCTTCCTTGCTGCGGGCGGTCAGCTCGTCCAGAGCTTTCGTCAGTGCTTCGGCCCGGGCGCGGCGGGCGTCAAGGCCGATATACCGCTGGGGTGTGCGGAGACGCTCGAGGCGGAAGGGGTGGTGGCGCAGCAGGTCGCGGGTAGCGCTGTCGGGATAGTTTTCCAGTGTGTCGGGGGTGTCACAGCAGACGATGCGCCGCAGGATGGTGTCGGCGTACTGTGCGGCCAGCGGGTTCTCGCTTCGGACCTGCGCGGCGAGGCTGTCGGCAGGGGCAGCGTCGGCCTTGCGGTTGGCCGTGCGGATGCTGGGGGTGTCCAGCAGGCTGATGGGGCCGACCTTGTCCCGCAGGGCCACAAAGGCGCTCTTGGCGGCGGCGTAGTGGGCAGGCGGCACGAGGATGTCGAACCGGCGGTCGCCGAGGCAGGCTTCCACGCAGTCCTGCCAGCTCTCGTCCTCGACGCTCAGCAGTTCGCAGAAGATCTTGGCGTCCGGCGTCATGCCGCGGCTCTTGAGCTCAGCGTTCACGGCGTCCCGCACTCTGGTGGCGGCGTCACCGTGGGGGTAGACCCACCGGCCTCCCGAAACGGAGGCCAGCTCCGCCTGCTTTTCCTGTACCTCAGCGGTGAGGGTGTCGGCGCTCTGCCGTGCGGCGAAATACTGCTCTTCCAGCGGCTTTTCCAGCCCGGCGAGGGCGCTTTGGAGCTGGGGCAGAGTCTCCGCCGTCAGCGAGGCAGGCCAGAGCGATTTTTCGACGGCAAAGCCGCTGCGCTGCAAGCTCTGCAAGAGGCTCTGCACGTTGCCTGCGGCGGCTTCGCTTCTGGAAGCGTCCCGGCCGGCCTTGTCCAGCGCGGTCTTTTTGCGGGCCAGCTCTTCACTCAGGGCGTCCAGCGCCCGGCCCTCGCCGCTGGCGGCGGCACTGTGGGCCGAAAGATAAGCCCGGCGGGCCTCGGCCTCGGCGTCTTTTGCGGCGGCGTAGCGGACTGTCAGCTCTTCGTGCTGGCGCTTTCCGGCGGCAAGATGCTCCTGCCAGGTGTTCGTCCCGGCGGCGGCTTCCTCAGCACGGGCCAGCAGGGCAGTGCCTCGGTTGACGAGGGCTTCCGTTTCCTTCTGGGCAGCTTCGCGGCCATAGTCCACGATCTGTTCCAGCGCGGCGGCGCGGGTCTGGGCTTCGGCCAGCACGGCGTGGAGATTTTCCAGCTCCACCCGGTCGCCCTGCAAAGCTTCCAGATCAAGCTCTGGCTGAGGCAGGATGTACTGATATAAAAACTCCCGGAAGTTGGGGATCTCGTCCATACTGGTACCCATCTGGAAGACTTCGTTGAACTTCTTGCCCAGCGGGCTTGCAGCGCGGCCGATGCCCAGCGCCCGGCAGATGCGGTCGCGGGCTTCGCCGGGGCTGCGGGTGTAGGAGAGACGGCCCACAGCGGGCTTGAAGTTCTCTTTCGAGCTGGGCGCACCGGTGCGGGGGTCGATGAAGGGCAGCTGCTCGAGGGTGCAGCCGTCCTCGGAGATATACCAGGTCTGGTCGCCGGGATGGAGCTCCTGCATGGGGCCTTCCGACTCGACCCGGACGGCGATGACGAAGTGGGTGCGCTTGACGCTGTCCCAGAACTCCGCGCCGATGTAGGCCACGGTGCGGCCCGGGCGGCGGTAGGCGTTCTCGCCGCGCTGCTTGGCGTGGACAGAGCCCTGCAGGGTGCGGCCGCTCTTTTTGTTGCCGAGGGCGTTGAAATTGCGGTTGGTGGTCAGGCAGTAGCGGATGGCGTCGAGGATGGTGGTCTTGCCCACGGCGTTGACGCCGATCATGTAGGTCAGCCGGGCGCAGTCGAAGGTGACGTTCTCAAAGTTGTGCCAGTTGATGAGCTTCAGGCGTTTCAGTTCTATCATTCTTCCACCTCCACGGCAGCGGTGCCGTCCTCCGGCCGCTCATAAAGCGAGAGCTCACTGCGGGTGCGGGTCACCTCGGCGGCAGCGTCCGCAAGGTCGGAATCCGGCAGAGCGAGCAATACAGTGGGGAATACTTCGATACGGCTGTCCAGCCCGGAAAGCCGCCCCACCGGCCGGGCCAGATTGTACCGACGCAGGGTGCGCAGCAGCTTTTCCAGCGTGGGCTGGTCGAGGCGGCGGGGCAGGTTCATCTTTTGGAGTTCGGCCTGTACCTCTTCCACCGTCACCAGCACCTGATCGGCGCTGGCCGAAAGGCTCTCCCGCTTTTGGAGGTAGAGCAGGCGCAGGACTAAGAGCAGGATGCTCTCGTACTTCAGAAGCCGGGCCTGACTGCCCTCATGCTCGTTGACGAGGGCCGCCGCCTGCAGCGGGGCGGGGTAGAGCACCACCGAGTAGCCCAGCGGCGCAAACACGGCCCGCACTTCGTTGAGGTGGTCCTGAACATAAAGATATTTGGCGCGCTGGTCCTCCACGCCGCCCAGCACAAAGCAGTGGTTGAGCAGATAATTTGCGCACTCTTCCAGCATTTTATTCGTTTCGGTCATCTTCGGCGTCCTCCTTGCGGGGTGTCAGAGTAAATTCTTCAAACCGGAAGCCGCCCCGCGTGGCCCACTCGCCGGTGAGCTGGATGTCATAACAGCGGCGCGGCGACTGGGAGTAGGTGTGCAGTCCGATGATGCGTGCGAAGTCGTTCGGGTATTCGTCGGCGAGGGTGGACGCCGAGACAGAAGGCCGTGCGGCCAGCGCCTGCCGGGCGAGGATGTCCACGTTCTCCTCGGTGACGGCCATCCGGGCGTAGTCCAGCAGGAGCTTCTGCTCCCGGCGGAGCTGCTCTTCATCCAGCTGTTCGGCCTGCACCGGGGCCAGCGGCGCGTCGGTGCGGGGTGCGGCCGGAGGATAGAGCGGCTTTTCGCCGAAGACCTGCACCGGCCAGAGCTTGAGCCGGGCGGCCAGCGGGCCGTCGTCCGGCTCAAAGAGCTGGTCGGGCGTTTTGATGTCCTCGGCATACCGCCGCAGCAGGGCGGTGACGCTGCCCTGGGCTGAGCGGTCGCTCAGCAGCAGGAACTGCGCCCGCTGGACGGCCCGCTTGCGGTAGCGGACGTGGCTGGCGTCGATCTCCCGGATGAGGGTGCTCATCTCTTCGAGGGCGTCCCGCTGTTTCTGGATGAGGGCGCGGACGGCGGGAGCGGCCTCGCTCGGGGCACAGCGCTCCACCCGGGCGTAATCCAGCGCCAGCTGGGGCAGGTAGTTCGTCTCGCAGTCGTCCAATCCCTCTTCGAGGAAGGCACGGTAGTTGAACAGGTTGTCGCTGGTCTTGAAGCGGTGGTAGGCGGCCGCCACCACCTTTTCTTCGTACTGGTCGAAAAGCTCCAAGACCTCCTGCGGGGTGCGGTTGCGGGTGAGGCGGTCGATGTAGTGGCCGATGGAGGCGTTGAGGGCGCGGAGGGACTTGTTCAGCGCCTCAAGGTCGCCGGCTACCTCCCGCAGGACGTTCTCGTAGGGGCTCTTCTCTTCGCCCACGTTCTGCAAAAGCTGCCACGCCTTGTAGAGCTTGCCGGTGTAGGTGACGACCCGGGGGTTCAGGATTTCTTCCAGCGCCTCGAGAAGCGGCGTCACCTCCGGCACAAAGGCCAGCGCAGGCTCTTCTTCGTAGCTGCCGGGCTGTTCGGCCAGCCAGCCGGTGCGCCGCAGCCGCAGCAGAAAGCCCAGCGCCAGCGTGTGGGGGTCGCGGGTGGGCTGCTCGGCCTCATCGCCCGCGTCGTCAGCGTCCAGTGCCAGAGGCTTTGCCAGCGCGGCAAAGTAATCCTCGGCCCGGGATACGGCCTCAGCCCGCAGGATGCTGTAATCTGCCGTGTGGCGGCACTCCTCCCACAGCAAGAGCAGCAGCTCTGCATAAAATGCCCGGTTCGGCCCCGCCAGCGGCCGGAACAGCCGCGGGCTGACCAGTTCAAACAACTGCATCCGTATGCCCCTTTCAATCGGTAAAGTTCGACTTCTATTGTACCACAGATGGCACGGTTTTGCACCCCGCCGGGAAATAAAAACACGGGCCGGCAAAGCGGTATGAAACCCCTTTGCCGGCCCGTGCGGCGCTCCCTTATTCCCAGGCCTGGCGGCAATGCCGCACAAAAGCCTGACAATGATTGATTCGATGATAGCACGACTTTGGCATTCTGTCAACCAAATTGCTGAAAAAAGAAGAAAGTGTGAAAGGATTTCTCCAATCTTTTCCTGAAATTACACACATTTTCCACGAATTTGTGATAGCCTTAAATACAGAAGAACTCCCCGATAATGTACTCGTTCGAAATACAAGGCGGAACTACTCCTGATAGATACACAACAGCCCCCCGGAATGCAGGACTCCGGGGGGCTTCGTGTTTGTTACAGGCTGTTATCAGTAGCCGCGCACCCGGAAATCCCGCTCCCACGGGTCAGGGGCGAGGTCGCGCTGGCGGATGGAAGTAATCTGGATATAGTCGCTGCGCTGGATGAGGGCGAACAGCTTGAGGAAGAGGGCCGGGTCGCCCTGCACCTCCAGCGTGACCGAGCCGTCGTCCTCGTTCTCTACCCAGCCGGTGAGGCCGAGGCTCTGGGCGGCGTACCGTGCGCGGTAGCGGAAGCCCACGCCCTGCACCTGCCCTTCGATGGAGTACCGCCGCCGGACGGTGCCCTCGGGCAGGGCGGGGGGCTGGCGGTCCTTTTCATTCAGAAAATCAAACATAAGCGGCTTACAGCTCCTGATAGGCGCTCATCAGGGCGGGGATGAACTGCTTTTTGCGGCTGACGACGCCGGGCAGCACCCAGCTGCCATCTTCCTCCGGCTCCTTCTCGAAGCCGCTGCGCAGCATCTCGTCGGCATGACGGCCAGTGCAGATGACGACGCTCTCTTCCTTCGGCACATCGGTCAGCAGCATATAGAGGTCCTCCACGTTCTGCTTGCCGCAGGCTTCGGGCAGATAGGGGGTGAGCAGCTGCTGGGCCGCTTTCAGGTTCTTGCGGGTCATGTAGCTGCCCTGCGCCACGCCGAAGCGGACGTCGCCGCACATGAACACCTTGAAATCCTGCAGGAAGACTTCCTCCGGGGTCTTGCCGTCCAGTTTCTCGCCGGCCTCGAACATCTCGGAGGCAAAGGCGTCGATCTCGACGCCCGCGATTTTGGCGAGGCGGTGGGCGGTGGAGACATCGACGGGAGTGCAGGTGGGGCTGCGGAAGACCAGCGTATCCGAGAGGATGGCCGCCAGCAGCAGACCGGCGATCTGAGGCCGTATCTCGACGCCGTTCTCATCGTACATCTGGGTGATGATGGTGGCGGTGCAGCCTACAGGCTGGTTGCGGAAATAGACCGGGCCGCTGGTCTCGAGGCTGCCGATGCGGTGGTGGTCGATGATCTCCAGGATCTCAGCCTGGTCGAAACCCTCCACGGCCTGGGTGGCCTCGTTGTGGTCCACCAGGATGATGCGGCGCTTGCGCAGGGCGATGATGTTGCGGCGGCTGACCATGCCGCAGTACTTGCCGTCCTCGTCGAGGATGGGGAAGTAGCGGTGGCGCACCTTGGCCATCACGCGGGTGACGTCGGCCACCGGGGTGACGAGGGTGAATTTCATGATGTCGTCGCGGGTCATATAGTAGGAAATGGGGGCGCACTGGCTCATGAGCTTGCCGGCGGCGTAGGTGTCGCAGGGGGCGGTCATGATGGCGACGCCGGTCTCCTCGGCAATGCGCTGGATGGTGCGGCCCACCTTGGCGCCGTTGCAGATGATGATGAGGGATGCTTCCTTCTCGATGGCGCACAGCTGGCTCTCATAGCGGTTGGTCAGGATGACGATGTCGCCCTTTTCGACGTTGTTTTCCAGCATCTCAGGGGTGGCAGTGCCGATTTTGATATGACCGGTGGTGCAGACGGCGTTCTCGTTGCCGACGACCATGGTGCCGCCGAGGGTCTCGAGGATATTTTTATAGGTGGTGCGGCTGGTGGCAAGCACACCGGTGTCGAACACGTCCATGTTGGCCGTGGCGATGTCCTTCACGGTGATGATGCCTTCCAGCTCGTTGTCGGCGCTCGTGATGGGCAGGGTGTCGATCTTCTGGTCGCGCATGATCTCCCATGCCTTGCGCAGACTGGTGGAGCCGGGGATGCCGGGCATCTCGCGGTAGTCCACATCACGGATCTTCGGGTTGACATCGGTACACATCCGGGGCGGCGCGACGCCGAACCGCTTGAGCACGAATTCCGTCTCCTGGTTCATCCGTCCGGCCCGGCGGGCCTCGCAGACGAGGGAGCTTGTCTTATTTTTCAGCTCTGCGTACGCAATGGCAGAGCAGATAGAGTCGGTGTCCGGGTTGCGATGTCCGATGACCACGACTTTATGAGCTGTCTTTGGCATAGATTCCTTCCCCCTTATGGGTCTTGGGTTGTCCTTCTTATCATGATACCGGAGCGCCGGTTTATCCGCGTCTCTACACGGCGCAGAAAAGGGCAGCCCTCTGGCAGCTTTCATTGTAACACAAGATGGAATGGGGGTAAAGTGGCGCAGAGGAGCAGGATCCTTAAAATTTTGAGAGATTCTTGTATACATCTTCTTGCCTTTTGGGGAAAGACGCTGTATCATAGGGATAAGTCTGTATACTTTGAAAAAGCCCCTTCGGGGGCGGCGCGGAGGAGCGAATGACGAGCACAAAATTTGAAACGAAGCCTTTGTTTACCCGCCAGCAGCTGACGGCCCTGCTGCTGCCGCTCATTGCGGAGCAGGCCCTGAGCGTGACCATCGGCCTGGCCGATACCCTCATGGTGTCGTCGGTGGGCGAGGCGGCGGTGTCGGGCGTGAGCCTTGTGGACACCTTCAACACCCTGATGATACAGATCATGACAGCGCTGGCCACCGGCGGCGCGGTGGTCGCCAGCCAGTACATCGGCCATCGGGAGGAGAAGAGCGCCCGGGCTGCTGCCGCACAGATCATGTTCATCATGTCCAGCTTCAGCATTCTTGTGGCAGCGGTGGTCGTGGTGGGACGCCACGCCATCCTGCGGGGCATCTTCGGCTCCATCGACGCCGACGTGATGAAGTACGCCGAGACATATTTCCTGCTGTCGGCCCTGAGCTACCCGTTCATCGGCCTGTATAACGCAGGCGCGGCCCTCTTCCGGGCGCAGGGCAACAGTAAGATCAGCATGATGTCCAGCCTCGTGATGAATGTCGTCAACATCGGCGGCAATGCCATCCTCATCTTTGGCTTCAAGATGGGCGTTATGGGCGCGGCGCTGGCCAGCCTCGTCTCCCGCGCGGTGGCCTGCTGTGCCGTCCTCTTCCTGCTCCAGAAGCCGGGTTGTATGCTCCGCGTCACCGGCCTGTCGGCCCTGAAGCCGGACGGAAAGCTCATCCGGCGCATCCTGCGGGTGGGCATCCCGGCGGGCATCGAGAACGGGATGTTCCAAATCGGCAAACTGTCGGTGGCCAGCCTCACCAGCACCCTCGGCACCGCCGCCATCGCGGCCAATGCCGTGGCCAACACCACCAGCACCTTTCTGAACATCCCGGCCAGCGCCGTCGGCATGGCGGTGCTCACGGTGGTGGGCCAGTGCCTCGGTGCAGGCGAGAAAGAGCAGGCTGTCTGGTATGCCCGCCGTCTGCTGCTGGTGGCCTACTGCGGTGCCTGGGTCATGAACCTGTCGGCCTTCTTCTTCGCCGACCGCTGGGCGCTGTCCTGGTTCAGCCTCTCGCCGGAGGCTTCGGCCATGGCGCTGGAAGTCATGATGTGGTTCAACATCGTCTCCCTCTTCTTCTGGCCCTCCAGCTTCACCCTGCCCAACATCCTCCGTTCCGCCGGCGACGCCAGCTTCACCATGACCGTCAGCATCGTGTCCATGTGGGTGTTCCGCGTGGGCTTCTGCTACCTGTGGGTCCTGAAGATGGGCGGCGGACTGCTCAGCATCTGGATGGGGATGTATCTCGACTGGGCGTTCCGCTCCATCTGCTTTATGGTGCGCTTTGTCCGGGGAAAATGGCTCGAGCAGAAGGTCATCTGAAACTGCCTCTTGCTTTTTTCGGCTCAGAGTGGCAGAATGAGGGAAAGAAATGGAAGAAGGGGATTCTCTATGCTGTTTCATCCTGCACAACTGGGCCTCGCCCATCTGGACAAAGCAACGCTGGAAGCCGATAAGAAAGCCTGCAAAAAGATCGGCCCCTGCGGCGTGGGCAAAAAGGCCCTCTACCTCAACAGCTTCTACATCGACCGCCGGTATTATCTGCCCTATGGCAGCATCAGCCGTGTGTTCAAGCGGGTGGCCATGAGTCAGGGAGGCTTCTCCGGCAAGGGGATGTTTGCCTCGATGGCTTACCTCGTGGTGGAGTACGACGGCGGCAAGCAGAAGCAGTGCAACTTCAAGGACGAGCGGGACGTGGACGCCCTGCTGGAAGTTCTGGCGAAAGAACAGCCCAACATCCCGCGTCTGAGCGCCGCAGGCGAGGCGGAAATTGCCCGCCAGAAGGCCGAGAAAGCCGCCCGCAGGCTGCCCCAGCTCTCGAAAGAGGCAGAGCAGAACGTGGGCCAGCTTAAGCGCGCATCGGACTACCTCGCCAGGAAACCGGAGCTTGCCAAAGAGCTCAGCGCTGCCGAGCGCCGCAAGCGCGCCCAGCTGCAGAGCAAGCCGGTGTATAAATATGTGGCCCTCATCATCAGTCTGTTCGGCGTGGTGTCTGCGGCCTATGGCATCCAGAGCATCATCAACCACACCGGAAACTACGGCATCTACTTTGCGCTGTTCGGCTTTGCGGCCATCTTCCTCTTCTCCAGCTACAACATGATGCCTACGGCCCACAACAACCATAACGCCATCATGAAGCGTGCCGACAGGGCCGAAGCGGCCATGGCGGAGTACATCAAAGCCTATCCCGGCGGGAACTTCCCGGTGCCGGACATCTACGCTCACCCTGTGGTGCTCAAGCAGATGACCGATGCTCTTCAGGAGGGCCGGGCCGTCACCCTGCCCGAAGCTCTCGAGGCTGTGAAGAACCGCCTCAAAGAGGTCAACGCCGACGTTCAGGTGGAGCAGGAAGAGTACGACGAGATCGTCCAGATCAAGGCCATGTTCCTCAACCACGATTATCAGTAACGAAATAAAGAAATGCCATCGCCGCGAGGCGATGGCATTTTTGTGTCTTATCAGACTTCTGCGGGCTGGGGCTGAGTGAATATCTTCATGCTGTCCTTGTAGGCGTGGATGAAGTAGACGATCTCTGCGATAGCGGTCAGCGTCCAGGAGCAGGGGTAGAGCAGGTAGAGCGAGGGGATGGTATGGAAGTGGGCGAAGATGGTGTAGACCCAGATGACCCGGAACACGCAGGAGCCGAGGACGACGATGACAGTCGGCACTACCGTCTTGCCCAGGCCGCGGGAGGCCGCGATGGTGCAGTCCATGAAGGCCGAGATGCAGTAGGCAAAGCCCATGACGCCCACACGCTTCATGCCGGCGTCGATGACGGCGCCCTCGGTGGTGAAGAGGGCGAGGAACTGCCGCCCGAAGATGAACAGCGAACCGCCCAACACGAGGCCGACGCCGAAGGAGTAGGCGAGGGCGATGAAATAGCTCTTCTTCACGCGGTCGGGCTTGCCCGCGCCGTAGTTCTGACTCATGAAGCTGGCGCAGGCCATATAGAACGCGGCCATTGCGTCGTATATCATGTTGTCGGCGTTGGCAGCGGCGGAGTTGCCCTTGACCATGAGGGAGTCAAAGGAGTTGACACCGGCCTGAATGAAGAGGTTTGCAATGGCGAAGACGGCGTTCTGGAACCCGGCGGGCAGGCCCAGCGCGAGGATGCGCTGGGTGGTGGCAGGGTCGAGAGCGACCTTGTGGAAGTCCAGAGCGTAGCAGTCCTGCACGCGGGTCAGCGCCCGCAGAACGAGGAAGGCCGAGACACATTGGGAGATGGCACTTGCCAGCGCCACGCCCGCCACGTCCAGATGGCAGACGATGACGAAGAAGAGGTTGAGCAGGATGTTCAGCACGCCTGCGATGCACAGGTAGTACAGTGGCTTTTTCGTCTCACCAATGGCGCTGAAGATGGCGTTGCCGTAGTTATAAAGAGCCAGCGCCGGCATACCGAGGAAGTACACCCGCAGGTAGAGCACGGCGCCGGGGTAGAGGTCTTCTTTGGTGTTGAGCAGATGGAGCAGGGCCGGAGAACCCAGCAGGCCGATGAGCAGGAGCAGTACGCCCGCTGCCAGACTGACCAGCAGAGCCGAGTGGACGGTCTTCTCCACATCGTCGGCATGGCGCGCACCGTAGAACCGGGCCACCAGCACGTTGATGCCGTTGCTCAGACCGATGAGGAAACCGGTGAACAGGGTGACGAAGATGCTGGTGGAGCCTACCGAGCCGAGGGCCGTGGAGCCTGCGAACCGGCCCACCACAGCCACGTCCGACATATTAAAGAGCACCTGCAGCAGATTGGACAGGGCCAGCGGCAGGCTGACCAGGAGGATCTGTTTGGCCAGAGGCCCTTCGGTCAGAGACTTTGCGGATGAACTCATAGTTTCTTTTTTCCTTTTCTTATCCCAAAACAGTACCCGCGCACACCGGGGTACAAGCTCTATTATAAAGATGTTTTTGCTTTTTGCAATATAAAAAGATGGCCCCCTGACAATAGAAAAGGGGCTGCTGCAAAATAGCTCCAACAAAAATGAGATAGACTTCTCCAACGACCCGGCCATCCTTGCCTGCTGGAACAGCGAGGAAGGACAGCGGGAGTTTGCCGCATGGCAGGCGGAGCAGGCGCATCTTCCAGGAAAAGAAAAACAGGAAGCTCCCATCGGAGAACTCCCTGTTGTACATATCGCTATCGTCCGTGGCCTTTGGCAGGGTGCGTCTGGATGGATGCACCCTGCTTTTGTTTTATCGTGGTTGGGTGTACGTCAAAACGCATCACCGCAACTCCTTATAGGTTTCTTCCGGCACCGGCTCGCACCACTCGTTAGAGGTGCCTTCGCCGGGCACTTCCACGGCCAGATGAGAGAACCAGCAATCGGGTGCAGCACCGTACCAGTGCTTGACCTCCGGGGAAATGTTTACCACATCGCCCGGATGCAGCTCCAGCGGAGCTTTGCCCCATTCCTGATAGTAGCCCCGGCCTGCCACGCAGACAAGGATCTGCCCACCGCCCTTTGCAGCATGGTGGATGTGCCAGTTGTTCCGGCAGCCCGGCTCAAAGGTGACGTTGTAAATGCCAACCTGTGCGGTGGACAGGGGGGCCAGATAGCTTTTTCCGCTGAAATACTGCGCAAAACCGTCGTTGGATGCACCGATGGGAAACACCATTTCACTCTGGTGCTTTGCCTTGGCATCCTCGGCAGCGTCCTCTGCCCAGACTTCCTTTGCCATGCGGAAAGCCGCCCACGCCTTGGGCCAGCCTGCATAAAACGCCGCATGGGTCAGGATCTCTGCAATCTCAGTCCGGGTAATACCGTTGTTTTTCGCTGCCGTCAGGTGATACCGAAACGAGGAGTCCGTCAGTCCCTGCGCCATCAGTGCTACCACCGTCACAAGGCTGCGGTCCCGGAGGGAGAGTTTATCCTCTCGGCTCCACACCTGCCCGAATAGTACCTCATCGTTAAGTTCTGCAAATTTTGGTGCAAATTCGCCCAGAGCATCCCGCCCTGCTGTCTGTTTCACTGCCATTATACGTTCCTCCCCATCTCGTAAGCCTGTGCCATTGCAGAGGTGTTTCGCACCGCACCCGGCTCGTAAACGCCACATGCTACAAGGACTCCCTTTTCCACGGCACCTTCCACGCAGTCTGCATAGCCCCGGAAGCAGGCCAGCGTAGTGTCCGCAGAGGCTTTTTCCTTGTCTGCCATGGTGGTGATGTAGTAGAATTCCTTGTCTTTGACCTCAAGCCACCGTGCCACGGTACGGTCGATCACTGCCTTCAACTGGGCGCTGATGGAGTAGAAGTATACCGGGCTTGCCAGCACAATGACATCGGCATCGATCATCTTTTGCAGGATGTCTGCCATATCATCCTTGTGGACGCAGGCTCCGCCGTGGGTGCTGCAGTAGTAGCAGCCGGAGCAGGGAGCCACCTTTTTCTCAGCGACCCGGATCTTTTCTGCTTTGTGCCCGGCATCCTGTGCTCCACGCAGAAATTCGTCGCATAGAATATCAGAGTTGCCGCCCTTCCGGGGACTGCCAGACAAAATCAATACCTTCTTGCTCATAGGAGCCTCCTTGACAGCGGAGTGCATCCGCATTATGATGTTGATAAAGTTTGATTTTATCATACAACTTAAAGCGCACTTTAAGTCAAGGGCTTTTTGAAAAAACGGAGGTTTCAGATGATCTATACCGTAGGTGAAATGGCACAAAAGCTGGGCGTACCTGCCTCCACCCTGCGCTACTACGACAAAGAAGGGTTACTTCCCTTTGTGGAGCGTTCCTCCGGCGGCATTCGGATGTTTCGGGAAAACGACTTCGAGTGGCTGCAGGTCATCCGCTGCATGAAAAAAGCCGGAATGTCCATCAAGGACATCCGGCAGTATATTGAGCTTTCCATGCAGGGAGACGACACCATTGACACCCGGCTGGAAATGTTCCGGCATCAGCGGGAGGTACTCACCCAGCAGATCCAGCAGTTACAGCACACGCTGGAGACCGTGGAGTATAAATGCTGGTTCTATGAAGCCGCCAAAGCCGCTGGGACGGTAGATGTCCCCGGTGCAATGACCGATGCGGATGTGCCGGAGCAGTTCCGTGCCATCCGGCAGGAGCTGCGAGGACAGAAGATCCCGAATAGCGAAAAATAAGAAATGCCGTTCCAGTTGCTTTTGGAACGGCATTTCTCTTAATCTTCTAACCCACATCCCGGAGCAGCAGCTCCACGCAGCCGTCGGGAACGAGCCGGAGCTTGTCGGGGGTGAGACCCCTCCATCTTGCTGGCGCAAGACCGCTCTGCCGCTTAAAAGCCCCACTGGGGCTTTCATTGCTGCGCAACCGCGGCATTCTCATTTCCGATGAAAACGAAAAATCCGAACCCTTCTCCCATTGAGAAAAGGTTCGGATTTTCATTGTTTGGTGCGACCGGGAGGATTCGAACCTCTGGCCTTCCGGGTCGGAGCCGAACGCTCTATCCAGCTGAGCTACGATCGCACGATTTGTACTGATGAATCAGTACAATATAGTATAGCACAGCCTCTTGCAAAATGCAAATAAAACTTCAGCGGCGATTCCGCAGCCAGATGCAGTACAGGCCGTCCGTGATGAGCGTCTCACGGTAGAGGATGGGCGTGCGGCAGGCGTCCCGGATGGCCGTGGGCAGATTGCCGGTGGCGTAGAACTTCGTCTCAGGGCCAAGCTCGGCGCAGAAATGGTCAGCCAGCCCGTCCAGCATCCCGGCAGTGCCGAGGACAAAGCCGTTCTGTAAGCAGGCGGCAGTGTTCTTGCCCAGTACGGAGGCGGGCGCAGGCGCGGAGAGGTCGATTTGAGGCAGCTGGGCGGTGTTCTGCACCAGTGCAGCCAGCGAAAGCTGCGGCCCCGGCAGGATGACGCCGCCTACAAGTTCCTGTTTTCCGTTGACGGCCATCAGGGAGATGGCTGTGTCGGCAGAAATGACCACCAGAGGCCCCGAGCCCTCGGCCAGTGCGGCCACCGCGCCGCAGAGCAGTTCGGCACCCAGCTGGGCGGGATTGTCCAGCCGGAGGCGGATGCCGCTCTTGAGTCCCGGCCCGACGGTCAGGATGCGCACCGGGCAGAGCATCTGCAAAGCGGCCAGCACCCGCCCCGTCAGCGCAGGCACCACACTGCCCAGAATGCCGCCCTCAATTTGTTCTGGCGAAGCGCCGTGGAGCGAAAGCAGATTCAGCAGCCGCAGGCCGTATTCATCGACGGTGGCGGCGGGGTCGGTGTGGAGCCGTCCGCAGAATTTCAGGTCGTCGTGCTCGTAGCCGCCAATGGTGATGTGGGTGTTGCCGAGATTGACGGTAAGTATCATGGTTGGTGCCTCCCTGCTTGCTTATAATGTATATATAATATATAACACCTTCGTCTCCCCTTGGCAAGGGGAGACGCTGCGGCCATGGCCGCAGCGGAGGGGTTGGGGCCTGCCGGAAGATGAATTTTGGAGAAAGAAGAAAAAACCTGAAAAAACTTGCAAAAAAGTGTTGACATCCGGCCCGGCGTATGGTATTATACTTGAGCGCCAAGCGCTGAGACAAAAGAATGACTTCTGAGTCCCAGCTGGAAGTAAAGCGAAAAGAACCAATAGACGTCCGAAAGTTCCGGCCAGCGCCGAGAAACCGAGAACGATCCAAGTTCGATAAGAAACGAAAAACTTCGAAAAAAGAGCTTGACAAAAAATCACTTCTGTGATAAAATAATCAAGTCGTCAGCCGCAAGGCTGAGGCGCAAACAGGACCTTGAAAATTGAACAATATCGAAAAACTTGTAACGGAACCTATTTTCG
>ERZ809807.13-NODE-13-length-92004-cov-14.8355_pt1 | contig 92004 bp, 97 predicted proteins | sample MGYA00520348_ERZ809807 | MGnify/ENA primary metagenome ERZ809807 (study PRJEB31588, sample SAMN03398861) | human gut metagenome | study: EMG produced TPA metagenomics assembly of the PRJNA231909 data set (A prospective, longitudinal analysis of the...
CGAAAATAGGTTCCGTTACAAGTTTTTCGATATTGTTCAATTTTCAAGGTCCTGTTTGCGCCTCAGCCTTGCGGCTGACGACTTGATTATTTTATCACAGAAGTGATTTTTTGTCAAGCTCTTTTTTCGAAGTTTTTCGTGATTCGGATTTCTCCGGCGAACTTGGAGCGTTCTCAGTTTCTCGGCGCTGGCCGGAACTTTCGGACGTCTATTGGTTCTTTTCGCTTTACTTCCAGCTGGGACTCAGAAGTCATTCTTTTGTCTCAGCGCTTGGCGCTCAAGTATAATACCATACGCCGGGCCACTTTGCAAGCCTTTTTTGCAAGTTTTTTCAGGTTTTTTCGCGCTGACTCAAATCAGTTTCATCCTCTTGGATTCTTCAGGCAAAGTCTTTTGTCTTTTATAATGTATTATATAAAGGGGCACAGTATAGACAATGGCCTTTATTACCCTGCGGAAAGCACTACTTCCTTTGTGCAGATTGTCAAGAGGTTTCGTCTCAAATTTTGTTCCGGAAATTTTCCTCTATTTTTGGCGAAAGCTACAAAACACAAAATGTAGTGGTTCTTCCATTGACATATCACTAAATAGTGATATGATAGTACCAACGACCAATGAGAGTTGCGGGTGCCTCTTGTATCAGGAGACACCCGTTCACACTGTATACGCGAAACAGGAGGAGCGCTATGAAGATCATCAAACGCAACGGTGCGGAAGTGCCTTTTGATATTACCAAGATCATCACCGCTGTTACCAAGGCCAGCGATTCGGTAGGCGGCAAGGCCCGTCTCTCCCGGGAGCAGATCACTGACATCGCCGCAGCCGTGACCGACCAGTGTCAGGCACTCAACCGCGCTGTCAGCGTGGAAGAGGTACAGGATATGGTGGAAAACCAGCTCATGGACATCAAGGCCCATGACATCGCCCGCCACTATATCACCTACCGCTATATCCAGAGCCTCAAGCGCCAGACCAACACCACCGACGAGCGCATCCTGAGCCTCATCGAGTGCCAGAACGAGGAAGTCAAGCAGGAGAACGCCAACAAGAACCCCACCGTCAACAGCGTCCAGCGCGACTATATGGCCGGTGAGATCTCCAAAGACCTGACTGCCCGCCTGCTGCTGGACCCGGAGATCGTTAAGGCGCATCAGGACGGCCTCATCCACTTCCACGACTCCGACTATTTTGCCCAGCACATGCACAACTGTGACCTCGTCAATCTGGACGACATGCTCCAGAACGGCACCGTCATCTCCGGCACCTATATTGAGAAGCCCCACAGCTTCTCCACCGCCTGCAACATCGCCACCCAGATCATTGCACAGGTGGCTTCCAACCAGTATGGCGGCCAGAGCATCAGCCTGACCCATCTTGCCCCCTTCGTGGACGTCTCCCGCAAGAAGATCGCCGCCGAGGTCGAGGCCGAGATGGAGGGTCTGGATGTCTCCGCCGCGCGCAAGCGTGAGATCGTGGAACGCCGCCTTCGCAGCGAGATCAACCGCGGCGTCCAGACCATCCAGTATCAGGTGGTCACCCTCATGACCACCAACGGTCAGGCCCCCTTCATCACCGTGTTCATGTATCTGGGCGAAGCCCGCAACGCGCGGGAGAAAGCGGACCTTGCCATCATCATCGAGGAGACCATCCGTCAGCGCTATCAGGGTGTGAAGAACGAGGCCGGTGTCTGGATCACCCCCGCCTTCCCCAAACTCATCTATGTGCTGGAAGAGGACAACATCCACCCCGGTGACCCCTACTACTACCTGACCGAGCTGGCTGCCAAGTGTACCGCCAAGCGGATGGTCCCCGACTACATCTCCGAGAAGAAGATGCTCGAGCTGAAGGTAGACAAGAATGGCGAGGGCCACTGCTACACCTGCATGGGCTGCCGCAGCTTCCTGACCCCCTATGTGGACCCCGAGACCGGCAAGCCCAAGTATTATGGCCGCTTCAATCAGGGCGTCGTGACCATCAACCTGGTGGACGTGGCCCTCAGCTCCGGCGGCAACTTTGATAAGTTCTGGAAGATCTTTGACGAGCGTCTGGCCCTCTGCCACCGCGCTCTGCAGGCCCGCCACAAGCGCCTGCTGGGCACCCCCAGCGACGCCGCCCCCATCCTGTGGCAGTACGGCGCACTGGCCCGCCTCAAGAAGGGCGAGAAGATCGACAAGCTGCTCTTCGGCGGCTACTCCACCATCAGCCTCGGCTACGCCGGCCTGTATGAGTGCGTGAAGTATATGACCGGCAAGAGCCACACCGACGCCGGCGCAAAGCCCTTCGCCCTCAGCGTGATGCAGCACATGAACGACAAGTGCAGCGAGTGGAAGAAGGACGAGAACATGGACTACTCCCTCTATGGCACCCCGCTGGAATCCACCACCTACAAGTTCGCCAAGTGCCTGCAGAAGCGGTTCGGCATCGTACCCGGCATCACCGACAAGAACTATATCACCAACAGCTACCACGTCCATGTCTCCGAGCACATCGACGCCTTCACCAAGCTGAAGTTCGAGAGCGAATTCCAGAAGCTCTCTCCGGGCGGTGCCATCAGCTATGTGGAAGTCCCCAATATGCAGGACAACCTCGAGGCGGTCATGAGCGTGCTGCAGTTCATCTACGACAACATCATGTACGCCGAGTTGAACACCAAGTCCGACTACTGCCAGTGCTGCGGCTACGACGGCGAGATCAAGATCGTCGAGGACGACGGCAAGCTGGTGTGGGAATGCCCCAAGTGCGGCAACCGTGACCAGAACAAGCTGAATGTCGCCCGCCGCACCTGCGGCTATATCGGCACCCAGTTCTGGAACCAGGGCCGGACGCAGGAGATCAAGGATCGGGTGTTGCACCTGTGACCCTCTCAGGCGCTTCGCGCCGGCTCTCCCAAGGGGAGAGCCATTGGCAAGCTACCCAAGCACAAAAAAATTGCAAGGCAAAGCAGCGTGCTCTGCTTTCAGGTCTGATTTATGAACTACGCGACTATTAAATATTACGACATCGCCAACGGGCCGGGCGTCCGCACCAGCGTCTTCGTTTCCGGCTGCCGCCACCACTGCCCCGGCTGCTTCAACGAGGTGGCATGGGATTTCGGCTATGGCCAGCCCTTCGACAAGCCCGTCCGCAACAAGGTGTTCGCCTCCTGCAAGCCGGACTATATCACGGGTCTCTCCCTGCTGGGCGGCGATCCGATGGAGCCGGAGAACCAGCGGGAGCTGGTGACCTTCGTGCAAAATTTCAAAGCCCTTTACCCGAAGAAAACGGTCTGGTGCTACTCCGGCTACACCTGGGAGCAGCTGACCGGCAAAGTCCCCTGCCACGCGCGGTGCGAAGTCACCGACGAGCTGCTGCGTCTGCTGGATGTGCTGGTGGATGGCCGCTTCGTGGAGGCTGAGTACGACATCTCCCTCCGCTTCCGGGGCAGCCGGAACCAGCGTCTGCTGGATGTTCCCAAGTCCCTCGCCGCCGGGCAGCCGGTGTGGTGGCAGGATGAAAAAGTGTTCTCCACCCATACGATGGAATGATAAATAAAAAGCGCAGATCTTCCACAACGAGCCTCTCCGCTCGCGGAAGATCTGCGCTTTTTCTTATTCTCTGCTCCCCACCATATCCTCAATGGCCCGCAGGAAGGCCATGCCATAGCGGGCGGCTTTCTTTTCGCCGACGCCGGTGATGTTCAAAAACTCGTCCATGCTCAGGGGCTTGCTCTGGACCATCTCGCGGAGGGTCGCGTCGCTGAACACCATGTAGGCCGGAACATTCTGCTTCGCTGCAAGACGCTTGCGGAGGGCGTAGAGCGCGGCCAGCAGCTTCTCGTCGGCCTCGCTGAGGTCGCCGCCGGCAGCAGCACGGCGGGCCGACAGCCGCCGGGAGTTGGCCGCGGCCCTCTGCTTCGCGGCGGCAGCGCGCTGTTCCACCTCCTGCGCGTTCTGCTCGGCAAAGAGGCAGCAGGAACAGTTGCCGCACTTTTCAGGTGCGGCCTCACCGAAATAGTTCAGCATGAACCGCCGCAGGCACTTCTGGGTGGTGGAGTAGAAGGTCATATACCTGAGCCGCTCTTCCGCCTTGCGGGCGGCCTCGGCCTTGACGTCGGCGGGCAGGCCGTTGTCCGCCTCCATCTCCTTGTCGATGAAGAAGCGGATGGTGCGCACATCCGTGCCGGAATAGAGCAGGATGCAGCGGGACGGCAGACCGTCGCGGCCCGCGCGGCCCGCCTCCTGATAGTAGCTCTCCAGATCCTTGGGCATATTATAGTGGATGACGAACCGGACGTTGGGCTTGTCGATGCCCATGCCGAAGGCGTTGGTCGCCACCATGATTTGAACGCGGTCGTAGAGGAAGTCGTCCTGATTCTTCCGCCGGGTGTCCGCATCCAGCTTGGCATGGTAGGCCGCTGCCCGGATGCCCCGGCTCTGGAGCAGGCGGGCCGTCTCGTCCACCTGCTTCGTGGTGCTGCAATAGACGATGCCCGCGTTGTCGCCCTCCCGGAGCACAAGGTCCAGCAGCTCCTTGGGCTTCTGGCTGGGCAGGGCGCGGCGCGTCTCGAAGTAGAGGTTGGGCCGGTCGAAGCCGGTCGTCACCTCATAGGGCTGATGGAGCTCGAGGTGGCTGCGGATGTCGTCCCGCACCCGGGCTGTCGCCGTGGCCGTGAACGCGCCCACCACCGGGCGATTCGGCAGGCTGTCCACGAACTCCTTGATGCGCAGATAGCTGGGGCGGAAGTCCTGCCCCCACTGGCTGATGCAGTGGGCCTCGTCCACCGTCACCATGCTGATGAGCTTTTCCTGTGCGAAGCGCTGGAAGCCCGGCATTTCCAGCCGCTCCGGAGCCACATAGATGATCTTATACCATCCCTCCCGGGCGCGGCGGAGCATAAGGGCCTTCTGGTTGTCGGTGAGGCTGTTGTTGAGGAAAGCCGCCGCCACCCCCGCCTGCACCAGCGCCCCCACCTGGTCCTTCATCAGGCTGACCAGCGGCGACACCACGATGGTGATTCCCGGCAGAAGCAGCGCCGGCACCTGATAGCAGATGGATTTGCCCGCACCGGTGGGCATCACGGCCAGCACATCCTGCCCGTCCAGCAGCCGCCGGACGATGTCCTCCTGCCCCGGGCGGAAACTGTCGTAGCCAAAAACTTTTTTCAAGATAGAATGCGGGTCTGCCATGGGTGCCTCCTGCGTTTTTCAAATCTGTATCCGTATTATTATAGCACAGCCCGGCCCGAAATGGTATCAGATCGCTCTTCTGTCGTCGTTTTTTGGCAGGTATTTGCTGGTGTTCCTAGCTTTTTATGCGCGAAAATGCTATAATAAGAATACATATCTCCATCTCCGGCCCATTTTGTTCTGAACATGGCCGGGCAAGCACGATAAGGAGCTTATTTTTATGCAACAGAAACTCATCACCTTTGCCGTCCCGTGCTACAACTCGGCGGCATATATGCGCCACTGCATCGAAACGCTGCTCTCCGCCGGGGAGCAGGCCGAGATCATCCTCGTGGACGACGGTTCCGTGAAGGATGATACCCCGGCTATCTGCGACGAGTACGCTGCCAAGTACCCCACCATCGTCAAGGCCATCCATCAGGAGAACGGCGGCCACGGCGAGGGCGTCAACCAGGGCATCCGCAACGCCACCGGCCTCTACTACAAGGTCGTGGACAGCGACGACTGGCTGGACACCGACGCCCTCCAGAAGGTGCTGGCCCGCCTGCACACCCTCGTGACCCGCGGCACCGCCCCCGACCTCATGATCTGCAACTATGTCTACGAGCACACCGAGGACGGCACCAGCCACACTGTGCGGTACACCAACATCTTCCCGCAGGAGCGTCTGTTCACCTGGATGCACGTCGGCCACTTCCGCCCCGACCAGAACCTGCTGATGCACTCGGTCATGTACCGCACTGAGGTGCTGCGTCAGTGCGGCATGGTGCTTCCCAAGCATACCTTCTACGTGGACAACATCTTCGTCTACCAGCCTCTGCCTTTCGTCAAGACCATGTATTATATGGACCTCGACCTCTACCGCTACTTCATCGGCCGCGCCGACCAGAGCGTCAACGAGAGCGTCATGGTCAAGCGCGTGGACCAGCAGCTCCGCGTCACCAGGCATATGATCGACTGTCAGGACCTCGACGCCCTCAAGGGCGAGAAGAAGCTGCGGGCCTATATGCTCCACTACCTCTCCATGATGATGGCCGTCAGCGACATCTTCCTGCTGCTGGACGGCAGCGCCGAGGCCAAAGAAAAGCAGAAGGGCCTGTGGCAGTATCTGCGCGAGCACACCAGCGCCGCAGTCTACCGCTCCATCCGCTTCGGCTTCGGCGGCGTGACCAACCTGCCCTTCCCCAAGGGCGACGCCATCGTGGTGGGCGGCTACCGCATCGCACGGAAGATCTTCAAGTTCAACTAAATTCACGATTGTTGCATACAACAGGGCCGCTGCCTGCGCAGCGGCCCTGTTTTTTTGCCTTTTTCGGTCATTTGTTAAGGAATCTTCAATTTTGCCGCCTGAAAATGGGTCTGGGCGCTGCGGCGGGCTTCGCGCTCAACCAGCTGGCGCTGACCGCCGCCGGCGAGATCATCCCCGAAGGCCGCACCAATGCCCGTATGGCCAACAAGCCCGAGTTCCCGGTCTCCCTCGACTAAGTCTGCCTATGACAAACGGCACTCCGAACTGCTTCGGAGTGCCGTTTCTGTTTGCTTTACTTCAAGATGACTTCACCATTTTCGGCATCCACCGTCAGGCTGCCGCCCGCTTTCAGGGTGCCGTCGATGATGCGCTCGGCGGCGGGGTCCTCCACGGCCTTGCGGATGACGCGGCGCAGGTCGCGGGCGCCGAACTTGCCGCCCTGGCTTTTGGCCACGAGGGCAGAGAGAGCCGCCGGAGTGTAACTGTAGGCGATGCCCTTGGCTTCCATGCTGGGCTTGTACTCATCCAGCATGAGAGCCGCGATGCCTTCCAGCGTCTGCTGGCTCAGCGGCTTGAAGGCGATGACATCATCCACACGGCCAAGGAACTCAGGCCGCAGGAACTGGCTCAGAGCCTTGCGGGTCTTTTCCTCACTCAGCTGCTCCTCGCTCTTGTTGAAGCCGAGGCCGGAGGTCGTCTTGTCGCTGCTACCGGCGTTGGAGGTCATGCAGATGACCGTATTGGAGAAATCCACCGTCCGGCCCTGTGCATCGTTGATCTTGCCTTCGTCGAGGATCTGGAGCAGGATGTTCATGACGTCGGGGTGGGCCTTTTCGATCTCATCGAACAGCACCACGCTGTAGGGGCGGCGGCGCACCTTTTCGGTGAGCTGGCCGGCCTCTTCGTAGCCCACATAGCCCGGAGGCGAACCGATCATGCGGGACACCGCATATTTTTCCATATACTCGCTCATGTCGAGACGGATGAGCGGGTCGGGGCCGTCGAAGAGCTGGTTTGCCAGCTGCTTGACCAGCTCCGTCTTGCCGACGCCGGTGGGGCCGACGAAGATGAAGCTTGCGGGACGGCGGCGGCCCGACAGGTCGGCGCGGCTCCGCTTGACGGCCTGTGCCACCAGATGGACGGCCTCGTCCTGACCGATGATCTTCTTTTTCAGCTCGGCTTCCAGCCCGGCCAGCTTGACGAACTCCGTCTCCTGGATCTTCACCGCCGGGATGCCCGTCCACAGCTCAATGACCTTGGCCACATCGTCCATGGTCACTTTGATCTCGCTGGCAGCAGCCTGCTTTGCGGGCAGCTCTGCCTCGAGCTTGGCGATGCGGGTCTTCCGCTGGGCCACCTGCTCGTAGTCAATGGCCTCATTGACGTCGGAGGACTCCATGTCCGCCTCTTCCTGCTTGAGGCCGTCCAGCTCCTTCTGCATCTCGAGATACTCCGAGATGACCGGGTGGGCGAGATTGCAGCAGGCGCAGGCTTCGTCCAGCAGGTCGATGGCCTTATCGGGCAGGTAGCGGTCCGTGATATACCGCTCACTGAGGGTGACGATGGCGCTCAGCACATCGGCATCCACCTGCACATGGTGGTGCTCCTCGTAATACTTCTTGATGCCGTTCATGACGGCCAGCGTATCGGCCACGCTGGGCTCTTCCACACGGACGGGCTGGAAGCGGCGCTCAAGGGCCTGATCCTTCTCGATATACTTGCGGTACTCGTTGAAGGTGGTGGCGCCGATGACCTGGATCTCACCGCGGGAGAGGGCGGGCTTGAGGATATTGCCCGCGTTCATGGCGCCCTCGCTCTCGCCGGCGGAGGTGATGGTGTGGATCTCGTCAATGAACAGGATGATGTTGCCGGCGGCCTTGACCTCGCTCAGCAGACCCTTGACCCGCTGCTCGAACTGGCCGCGGAACTGGGTGCCGGCCACGAGGCTGGTCAGATCCAGCAGGAAGATCTCCTTATCCTTCAGGCCCACAGGGACATTGCCCTTGGCGATGCGCTCCGCGATGCCCTCGGCGATGGCCGTCTTGCCGACGCCTGCCTCACCGATGAGGCAGGGGTTGTTCTTCTGGCGGCGGCTCAAGATCTGGATGGTGCGGTAAATTTCGCGGTCGCGGCCCACGATGTCGTCGAGCTTGCCCTCCCGGGCTTTGCGGGTCAGGTTCTCACAGTAGGTGTCGAGGAATTTGCGGCGGGGCGGCTTCTTGCCGTTCTTCTGGGCCTTTTTGCTGTTTCCGGCATCGCCCTCCGCCTTGACGCCCAGCGGGAATGTAGCGCTGGAGCCGGGGACAAGGTCGTCGTCCCCTTCGTTCTCCTCGCCGTCCATGGGCTGGCCCATATTCATCATGAGGGAGAGGGGGTTCGCGTCCCCCATCTCATCCATCATGCTCTCCATCCGGTTTTCCATGTTATCCATGTCCTCGTCGGACATACCGAACTGCTTCATCAGGTCTTCCACCGGCTTGATGTGCAGCTCACGCGCACAGTGCAGGCAAAAGCCCTCATTTTTCATCTGGCCGTTCTCCATCCGCTGGACGAAGATGATGGCCGGACGTTTCTGACAGCGATTGCAGACCATATAGGTTCCTCCTAAAGCTCCCCTTTACAGGAAGGGGTTGAACAGATTGAATGCTTTATAGTAAAGGCTGCTGCTCATGACCGTATCGTTCAGGACGGTCAGATTGCCGCCGGTGATGACGATGACGGCCCACACCACACAGAGCATCAGATAGATGTCCATGGTGCTGGCGACACAGCCGGTGACCCAGCCCAGCCAGCGGTTGACGGTGCCGATGACCGGCAGCCGGTTGACGAGGCCCAGCACGGTGACCAGCATACTCACCAGCATCCGCAGCAGGGCAAAGACCACGAAAAAGAGCACGACCGAAATGACCGGCGTGAGCAGCGGAGCCAGCACCTTCTGGACGATGGCGTCCGCCAGCACCACGGCGTTGTCGCTGAGCACAGCCGAGATGGAGCGCTCGCAGGTCTCCACGATGGAGGCGCGGAAGCTCTCGGGCAGAAAGCCCGCGTACTTGTCCGCGATGCCGGTCAGGTCCACGACCCCTCCGGCCGAGATGCTCTCGGCGATCTGGGTACGGAAGCTCCCGGCCAGAAAGCGCTGGAACACCTCGGCAGCGGCCCAGCCCGAAAAGACCCGGGCGCCCACGAGGCTGAAGACATTCCCGCCCAGCTGGACACTGGATGCGAGAAAGCCCTTGCGGGCATAGCGCACAGCCAGAAGCAGCCAGACCACGGTACATACTATATCAAAAAGAAATGACGGATTCTTGAACATATCTTGTTTTCCTTATTATGTATTGCTTTGAGCGTTGTTTTCTGCCGCAGGCGGGGTCAATCCCTGCACCGTATTGCCGCAGAAGACCAGCAGCTGCCTGCGGTCGGCCAGCAGACCCTGCGGGCGGGCCGAAAGGCTCTGGGTCCACTGGGAGGTGCCGTCGGTGGAAAGGCACTCCACCCCTGTATCGGTGAGCAGATAGAACTGCGCACCAGAGCGGACGATGCGGTTGGACGCCTGCACCTGCGTAGTGTTCTCGACACCGAGGTCACGGCCCAGCATCACGGCCTGACAGAGCTGGCCGGAGGCCAGCAGAAGGGCAGTATTGCCTGAAGCGTCCACCGAGATGTCGCGGAGGGCCTGCCCGGTAAAGTCATAGGCTGCCCGCTCTCCGCCGGATGCGTTGTAGAGGACAGCGCGGCTGTCGCAGGCGGTCAGAATGCTCTGGGAACCGGTCCAGCTCAGCCACTGAGCCGCGCCGCTTCCGCTGCCCACCAGCAGGGGGTCGCCCTGCGCCAGGGTGACGACATAGAAATTCGTGACCATCTGGCCGCCGTTCACCGTCACCGCCGCCACTGCCAGCCGCTGCCCATCCGGCGAAAAGGCCAGCCGCAGCGGGGTGCCGTCGGCGATGGTGAGGCTCCAGCTCAGCAGCTGCTCCATTGAGGACGAGTAGACCCGAAGCCGGGCCGCACTGCCGGGGTCCTCTGTGACGACGGCCAGCGTGCCGTTGTCGGCCATGGCACAGAGGGTGATGCTGTTCTCCATCGTCTTGGTGTAGAGGTTCTGGGTCCGGCTCTCCACCCGCAGCTCATTGCCCGAGCGATTGTAGAGCACAAAGCGGTTCTTGCCCACAGCCAGCGCCGGGCGGGCGTAGCCGCTCTGGATGGAGTTGAGCCGGGTGCCGGTGCGGGACCAGACCACGCACCCTTCCTCGCCCAGCTCCACAAAGCTGCTGTTCATGGCGGCAAGCTGTTTCACCTCCATGACGCCGGTCTGCTGGGGCCAGCCCGTGCCGGGGAAGAGCAGGATGCGGGCGGTATCGGCCCAGTCCTTGGCCATGGCCACAGAGCTGCCCACGATGCCGGTGGTGAACAGCACCACCAGCGTCAGCGCCACGACGATGAGTGCCGTGCGGCGGATGCGCCGGTTCCGCACCCGCTCGCGGGCCTGCTCGAGGTATTCGACCCGTCCCGCCGAAAGCGGCTCGTCCGACACAGGCCGGGGGCCGTGCTGTCTTTTTCTCATACTCTCCTGTCCCTTCGTGCAATGACAGTGCTCCCAAAGGGGCGTTTTCCCTCCGGGAGCATCGGTCGTGTTTGCGTTATTCTATGGGCGTGTCGTAGTCCACGCTCTTGAGGAAAAGCCCTTTCGCCGCCAGCGTCGGCCCGGCGTTTTTGCGGTCGCGGCTGGCGAGGATGCCCGGCACGGCCTCAGGCGCAAGACGCCCTGCGCCGGCCTCACAGAGGGTGCCTGCAAGGATGCGCACCATGTTGTAGAGGTAGCCGTCCGCCGTCACCGTGATGTCGATGTCGTCGCCCCGGCGCTGAACGTCACAGGCCGTGATGGTGCGCACGGTGTCGCCGTGAGCCGCAGCCGAGCTGCCCGAGGCGCAGAGGGCGAGGAAATCGTGCTTTCCCACAAAATACTGCGCCGCCTGCTGCATCCTGTCCGCGTCCAGCCGCCCCGGCACTTTGGTGTAATACCGCGCGGCAAAGGGCGAGTCGATCGGACTGTTGTGGATGCGGTAGAGATAGGTCTTAGTGTGGGCCGCATAGCGGGCGTGGAAATCGTCCGGCACCACCCGCGCTTCCAGCGCCCGGATGTCCGGGGGCAGGTGCCGGTTCAGCGCCAGCGGCAGCTTTGCCGCCGGGATGCGGGTGTCGGCGTGGAAGTTGAGCATGAAGCCCAGCGCGTGGACGCCGGCGTCGGTGCGGCTGCAGCCCTTGATGTCGGGCCGACAGCCCAGCACCGCCTCCAGGGCGTCCTGAAACACAGCAGCTACGCTCCGCCCGTTGGGCTGCACCTGAAACCCGCAGTAGTTCGTGCCGTCGTAGGATAGTTTTAAGAGATAATTCATTCTGGCTCTCCTCATAAAGGCTCTCCCTTTGGGAGAGCTGGCGCGAAGCGCCTGAGAGGGCAAGGATGCTGACAAAGATACATAAGCCCTGCGATAACATCGCTCTGCCAAAGGCTTCTGTCTATCGCTGCATAGCGGCACTTTCGCTCCTGACTTGCCCTCTCCGTCATCGCAAGCGATGCCACCTCTCCCAAAGGGAGAGGCTTTGCTCTTTTTTAGAAATTCGGGAACACCAATCTCGAAGCGAGGATCACCGCAAAACACGCAATGCAGACTGCAAGGTCGATATAATCCTGCTTTTCGCACCGCAGCACCTTGAGGCGGGTGCGTCCGTCGCCGCCGCGATAGCAGCGGCACTCCATAGCCATGGCCAGCTCGTCGGCGCGGCGGAAAGCCGAGATGAACAGCGGCACCAGCACCGGGACCAGCGCCTTGATGCGCTCGGTCATCTTGCCGTTGTCCAGCTGCGCACCACGGGCTTTCTGGGCGTTCATGATCTTGTCGGTCTCCTCGATGAGGGTAGGAATGAACCGCAGCGCGATGCTCATCATCATGGCCAGCTCATGCACCGGGAAGTGGAGCCTGCCAAGAGGCTTGAGCAGCTGCTCGATGGCGTCCGTCAGGACGATGGGGCTGGTGGTGTAGGTCAAAAGGCTCGTGCCTGCGATGAGGGCCATGACGCGCACAGCCATCAGTACAGCATACCGGATGCCCTCCGCGTAAACGGTCAGAAATCCGAGTTTGAACACCGGGTCGCCCTCGCCCGAGACAAAGAAGAGGTTCAGCACCGCCGTAAAGACGATGATGGGGAAGATGGGCTTCAGGCTCTTGAGGATGAGCTTGAAGGGAATTTTCGCCACTGCGTACATCGCGGCGAGGAAAATCAGCGAAAGCGCAAGGCCCAGCGGGTTGGACGCCGCAAAGAGCAGCACGATATACAGGATGGTCAGCACCAGCTTGAGCCGGGGGTCAAAACGATGGACGAGGCTGTTGCCGGGGAAGTGCTGGCCGATGGTAATATCTCTCAGCATCCGGCTGCACCCCCTTTCTGTTCTTCATTCCGGGGTAAGACGAGGGTCTCCCCTGCATCCCGCCGGGCTTTTGCCGCCAGGATCATCTTGACGGCGTAGGGGATGGTGTAGACGTCCGCCGGGACGTCCACGCCCATCTCCCGCAGCTTGAGGAAGATCTTCGTCACCTGCGGCACGGAGAGGCCCAGTTCCAGCAGCTCGGGAGCGCGGGCAAAGACCTTCTCCACCGTGTCGTACATGGCGATCTTCTTCCGGCTCATCACCAGCACCTTGTCGGCGTACTTGGCAATGTCCTCCATGCTGTGGGAGACCAGAAGCACCGTGGTGCCGGTCTTTTTGTGGTAGTCCTTCACCTCGGACAGGATCTCATCCCGTCCCTCGGGGTCGAGGCCGGCCGCAGGCTCATCCAGAACGAGGATACGGGGCTTCATGGCCATGACGCCCGCCACGGCTACGCGGCGCTTCTGTCCGCCGGACAGCTCAAAGGGGCTGCGCTCCAAAAGCGCCTCATCAAGGCCGACGAATTCTGCCGCCTCGTGGACGCGCTTATCGACCTCCGCCTCGTCGAGGCCCATATTCTTCGGGCCGAAGGCGATGTCCTTATAGCACGTTTCCTCAAAGAGCTGGTACTCCGGGTACTGGAACACCAGACCCGTCAGGAAACGGAAATCCCGGATCTTTTCCGGCTCGGCCCAGAGGTCGCGGCCATCAATGATGATCTTGCCGCTGGTGGGCTTGTTCAGACCGTTCATGTGGGTGATGAGGGTGCTCTTGCCGGAGCCGGTGGCTCCGATGATGCCCACGAAATCGCCCTCTTCCACCTCAAAGCTCACGTCGTCCAGCGCGGTGACTGCGTTCGGCATACCGGGGTTGTAGACATAGCTCAGGTGTTCTACTTTGATAATGCTTGCCATGTTTCCGTCCCCCTTACTTCAGCAGCTCATACAGAGCCTGTGCGCACTCGCCGGTGTCGATGATGCCTTCGGGCATGGGGATGCCGGCCTTGGCCAGCTCATCCCGCAGCTCTGCGGCCTGCGGCACGTCGAGGCGGAGAGAACGGACTTTTTCGGTCTGGCTGAACACCTCTTTCGGGGTGCCTTCCATCACCACATTGCCCTGGCTCATCACCAGCACACGGTCGGCCTGCGCAGCCTCTTCCATGTAGTGGGTGATAGCCACAACGGTGATGCCCAGATCCTTGTTGAGGTGGTGGATGGTCTGCATCACCTGCTCACGGCCGCGAGGGTCGAGCATGGCGGTGGCCTCGTCGAGGATGAGGCAGTCGGGACGCATGGCGACGACGCCCGCAATGGCGACGCGCTGCTTCTGGCCGCCCGAGAGGTTGTGGGGTGCGCGCTCCCGGAACTCGTAGATGCCCGCCATCTTCATGGCGTCATCGACGCGGCGGCGCATCTCTTCCGGCGGAACACCGAGGTTTTCCAGCGCGAAAGCCACGTCTTCCTCTACCACCGTGGCGACGATCTGGTTGTCCGGGCTCTGGAACACCATGCCCACGGTCTGGCGGATGTCATAGAGCTTGTCATCATCGGCGGTGTCCATGCCCTCGACGTACACCTTGCCCTCCTCCGGCAGGAGGATGGCGTTGAAGTGCTTGGCAAGGGTGGATTTGCCGCAGCCGTTTGCGCCCAGCACGGCCACGAACTCGCCCCGCCCGACCTGCATGGAGACGCCGTTGAGCGCGTAGCCGGGCTGCTCCGAGTCGTAGCGGAACTTTAAGTTTTCTGCTGTCAGTATCGTTTCACTCATTTGTTTTCTCTTTCTGGTGGTGCGCCCCTCTGAAAGGGGCTGTACCCCATTCTTTAAGATTCTTTGTTGAAGCTTTCTCGCTTCGTATAAGCCTCTCCCTTTGGGAGAGGTGGCACCGAAGGTGACGGAGAGGGCAAGGATGTCAGCATGGAAAGAACTGCTCAGCGATAACTTCCCTCTGACAAAGGCTGCTGATCATCGCTGTAAAGCAGCCCTTGAGTCACGGGCTTGCCCTCTCAGGCGCTCACGCGCCAGCTCTCCCAAGGGGAGAGCCTTTCAGCGTCATTCCTCCCAAATCGCCGTCGCGCCGCAGGGGACGACGCCGCCGGTGGCGGAGACGGGCAGGCCGATCTCGTCGCAGCTGGTCTTTCCGCCAAAGCGGGGGATCAGCGTCGTCTTGAGCATATACTCCATGACGGCGGGCGAAAGGCCGGTGGTGTAGCTGTTGACCGCAAAGAAGAGCGGCTTGTCGCTCAGCACCTCTTCGCACTGGCTGATGAGGTCGTAGATGCAGTCTTCCAGCTTCCAGATCTCGCCGCCGGGGCCGCGTCCATAACTCGGCGGGTCCATGATGATGCCGTCGTAGGTGTTGCCGCGGCGCTTCTCGCGGGCGACGAACTTGGCGCAGTCGTCCACCAGCCAGCGGATGGGCCGGTCGGCTAGGCCGCTGGCGGCGGCATTGTCCTTGCCCCAGGCCACGATGCCCTTGGAGGCATCCACATGGCAGACGGTAGCGCCCGCCGCCGCACAGGCCAGCGTTGCGCCGCCGGTGTAGCCGAAGAGGTTCAAAACTTTAATGGGCCGGCCTGCGGCGCGGATCTTCTTGGCGTACCAGGCCCAGTTGATGGCCTGCTCCGGGAAGACGCCGGTGTGCTTGAAGCCGGTGGGGCTGACGATGAGGGTCAGCTTATCCTCCCCTTCGCCGCAGGTGATCTTCCACTTTTCGGGCAGACGGCGGCGGTACTCCCACTCGCCGCCGCCCTGATTGGAGCGGTGGTAAACGGCGTCTGCCTTGGCCCAGAGGGGGCTCTGCTGGGGCGTCTTCCACACCACCTGCGGGTCGGGCCGGACAAGCAGCGTCTCGCCCCAGCGTTCCAGCCGGTTGCCGTCGGTGGCATCCAGCAGCTCGTAGTCTTTCCATGTATCTGCAGGGCGCATATGCGTCCTCCTTCCTGCTTTTTATCTCTCTCTTAACCTTCGATGATCCGCTCGTTGATTTTATCCACGATGCGCTTGGCGCACAGGTCGATGGCCTCGAGGTCCTGACCCTCCACCATGACGCGGATCTTCGGCTCCGTGCCGGAGACGCGCACCAGCACACGGCCCATGTCCATCAGCTTCTGCTGCTCGTTCTCGATGAAATCGGCCAGCACCTTGTCTTCCTTGTAGGCGGCCTTCTGGGCGGCGTTGGCCGCCACATTCACCAGCACCTGAGGGTACTGGGCGTAGATGCCGTTCAGCTCACTCATCTTCTTGCCGCTCTTGGCCAACAGCTTGAGCAGCTTGCCGGCGGTCAGCTCACCGTCACCGGTGGTGGTGTGGTGGAGCAGGATGACGTGGCCGCTCTGCTCGCCGCCGATGGCGTAGCCGTTCTCCCGCATGTTCTCGAGAACATAGCGGTCGCCGACAGCGGTCTTCTCGGTGCGGATCCCCTGGGACTCCATAAACTTGATGAAGCCCAGGTTGGACATGACGGTGACGACCGCAGTATTGCCGTCCAGACAGCCCTTTTCCTTCATGTTCATGGCCAGCAGGGCGATGACCTTGTCGCCGTCGATCTCCTGCCCCTTCTCGTCGCAGGCGAGGCAGCGGTCCGCGTCGCCGTCAAAGGCGATGCCGCAGTCAAAGCCGCCCTCGACGACGGCCTTTTCCAGATTGTCCAGATGAGTGCTGCCCACACCGGCGTTGATGTTCTTGCCGTCAGGCTCCACGCCGATAAAGGTACACTTTGCGCCCAGACGGGGGAACAGCTGCCGGGCTACTGCTGCGGAGGCACCGTTGGCGCAGTCGATGCAGATGTTCAGGCCGGACAGGTCGCCGTTGATGGACTCATACAGGTGGTCGGTGTAGTCCTTGATGCCGTCGGTGCGGCAGGTCACGCGGCCCACATCGTCGCCGGTGGCCAGCTTGAGGCCCGCGCACTGATTGTCGATATAGGCTTCAATTTCGTTCTCCACCTCGTCCGGCAGCTTGTAGCCGGTGCCGGCGAAGATCTTGATGCCGTTGAATTCCATCGGGTTGTGAGACGCCGAGATGACCACGCCGGCGTCGGCGTTGTACTTGCGCACCAGATAGGCCACGGCGGGAGTGGGGACGACGCCCAGACTCTCGACGTCCGCGCCCACGCTGCACAGACCGGCGGTCAGGGCAGCTTCCAGCATATCACCGGACTGGCGGGTGTCCTTGCCGATGAGGATACGGGGCTTGTGGCCGGTGCTGCTGGTCAGCACGGCGGCAGCGCCGCGTCCGATGAGCATTGCCATCTCACAGGTCAGGTCTGCACCGGCCACGCCGCGCACACCGTCGGTACCAAAATACTTTCCCATAGTAAATACCTCACTTAAAATAAGCTCTGCTGTCCATTGTCCTCGGCGCTGCCGCTCTCAGGCGCTTTCAGGCCGAGATGCTCATAAGCCAGCCGGGTGGCACAGCGGCCCCGGGGCGTCCGGGTCAGAAAGCCCATCTGCATCAGGTAGGGCTCACACAGGTCTTCCAGCGTCACGGCCTCTTCGCCGAGGGCTGCGGCCAGTGTTTCCAGACCCACCGGGCCGCCGTTATACATTTCTATGATGGCGCGGAGCAGGCTGCGGTCCAGTTCGTCCAGACCCAGCGCGTCCACGTCCATCCGCTTGAGGCTCAGCAGCGCCACGTCCCGGTCGATGATGCCGTCGCCCAGCACGGTGGCAAAGTCACGCACACGCTTGAGGAAGCGGTTCGCCACACGGGGCGTGCCGCGGCTGCACTTGGCCAGCTCATAAGCACCCTCGGGGGTGATGGGCTGGTCGAGGATGCCCGCCGAGCGGATGATGATATTGCTCAGCTCGTCGGGGCTGTAGAGCTCCAGCTTGAGCAGCACGCCGAAGCGGTCGCGCAGAGGGCCGGTGATCTGGCCCGCACGGGTGGTCGCACCCACCAGCGTGAACCGGGGCAGATTGATGCGGATGCTCTGGGCGCTGGGGCCTTTGCCTATCATAATATCCAGCGCATAGTCTTCCAGTGCCGGGTAAAGCACCTCTTCCACCTGCCGGGAGAGGCGGTGTATCTCGTCGATGAAGAGGACGTCGCCCTCCTGCAGATTGGTCAGCAGGGCGGCGAGGTCGCCGGGCTTTTCGATGGCCGGGCCGCTGGTGATGCGGATCTGCACCCCCATCTCGTTGGCGATGATGCCCGCCAGCGTCGTCTTGCCCAGACCCGGAGGGCCGTAGAGCAGGATGTGGTCCATGGGCTCGCCCCGGCGCTTGGCCGCTTCGAGATAGATTTTCAGGTTCTGCTTGACCTTTTCCTGTCCGATGTAGTCCTCCAGATGCTGGGGGCGGAGGTTGTTTTCCTCGCTGTCCGCCGCCGTCATCCCGGGCTGCATCATTTTTGCGCCATAGAGCGCGGTATCGTCCTGCATCGTTTACCTCCTGCCCGCCATGCTGCGCAGCGCCAGCTTGATGATCTCTTCCACCGGGAGCGTGCCGTCGATCTTGGAGACGGCCAGTGCGGCTTCGCTCTGGCTGTAGCCCAGCGACACCAGCGCGGCGATGGCCTGCCCCGCTCCCTGTGCGGCGGCGGTGTCCGAAGCAGCGCCCGCCACGTTTTCCAGGTCGATGCCGGCGGCAAAGCCTTTGGCGACCTTATCTTTCAGTTCCAGCACGATCCGCTGGGCCAGCTTGGGGCCGACACCGGACGCGGCCTTGAAGGCTTTGTGGTCGCCCGCCGAGATGGCCAGCGCCACACGGTCGGGTTCCATGACGCTCAGGATGGCAAGCCCCACCTTCGCGCCCACGCCCGACACCGAGGTGAGCAGCTCAAAACAGGCCTGCTGCTCCTCGCTGGCAAAGCCGTAGAGGCTGACGTCGTTCTCGGTGACGTTCATCACCGTATAGATGGTGGCTTCGTTCCCCACGCCGGGCAGCGCACCGGCCACGCTGGCCGGACACTGGGCGTAGTACCCCACGCCGCCGCAGCAGATGACCACAGCGTTCAGGGTCTTTTTGATGATCTTTCCGGTTAAGCTGTATATCATAATAGCCCTCTCAGTCAATGCCTGCCGGCATTGCCAGCTCTCCCTGTGGGAGAGCCACTGGCGTGCCGGGCAGGTCTATCGGATACGAGAAAGTTTTGTTGTTTCGGAAACTATAACGCCCTGCTGTCAAGGGCAGCTCAGATAGGGCCGGGCACTCTCCGCACGAAGCGGTTGAGCTGGCTGCCGTTGGTGTGGCAGAAGGTGATGGCCATCGCCAGCGCGTCGGCGGTGTCGTCGGGCTTCGGGATGGCGGGCAGATGCAGCAGGATGCGGGTCATCTCCTGCACCTGCTTTTTCACGGCTTTGCCGTAGCCGGTGACGGCCTGCTTGACCTGCATCGGGGTGTACTCGTAGATGGGCAGGCCCGCCTGCGCCGCCGCCAGCAGGATGACGCCGCGCGCCTCGGCCACGCCGATGACGGTGGTCTGGTTGTGCTGGTAGAACAGCTTTTCGATGGCCAGCACCTCCGGCTGCGTCCGCTCGATGACCTCTTTGACGCCCGCATACACCTCGTCCAGCCGCCGCTCGAACGGCACGCCGGCGTCGGTACACACCGCGCCAAAATCCACCGGTGCAAAGCGGTTTCCCGCGTAATCCACCACGCCCCATCCCACGATGGCGTAGCCCGGGTCGATGCCCAATACTCTCATTCTGCGATACCTTTCCTATTGTAATCATCTTATTATAGCACACCTGTAAAAAAGGGGCAACGATAACCTTTTAACTCCCAGCCTTCGCCCGCTTTCCCGCCCCTCCGGCAGAGGCGTTCCGGCCAGCCCCGGAAAGTTTTTTTGAAGATTTTTGCAAAAAGGGCTTGATTTTTATTCCATCCTATGCTATCATAATTGAGCTGACTACAGCAAAACAGAATATGGACGGTTAGCTCAGCTGGTAGAGCATCTGCTTGACGTGCAGGAGGTCACAGGTTCGAGTCCTGTACCGTCCACCATACAGTTCGTACTCGAACCCGATTCTTTACGAGAAAGGGTTCGGGTACGTTTTTTGTTTACAGGAGGTTTTGAGAAAGGGCTACTCGGCCCATAAGCCGGAATGTGAAAGGATGAGAAGATGACCTTTTTAGAAACAAATCGGCTCAGACTAAGAAATGTAAGTCCTAAAGATGCGATTCAGATGGTTGATTATCGAAATAACGAGCGATGCTCGAAATATCAACGAGGCCAGACGAAAGATTATAAGGATATTGTTGCTTTGATCGAGCGTAATAAAGACAATGCCCTGAATATCGCATCGCCGACTATGATTAGTGTTGCATTAAGAGAAACGGATGTCATGATTGGCGAAATCGTCGTTATGCCTAACGAGGGCACAATTTCTTTAGGGTACACATTTTCTTATAAAGTTCACCGAAGCGGTTACGCCTATGAAGCCTTGTCCTCTTTAATTGAGTATTTACACAAGCACTATCCTCAGTGGGATTTTATCTGTTTTACTGAAAGAGAGAACATTCCAAGTATGAGCCTTTTGAAGAAGCTGGGATATACGAATTTGGGTTATCTGCCGTCAAAGAATTCTCAAGTATTTGGAAAGTGGCTTCGCCAGGACACATTAGAAGAAATCACAAGTGCGGTTCGATAACTTCTGGTTTGTCGCAACCTCAACAGCAGGGTTTGGGGCAGGCACGCCCCAACAAGAAGCTGTCCCAAGGGGCAGGAAATTTTCAAGAATTGAAAATTTGTGGCCACGGGACGATTCTTGCTCTCACCGTCAGAATCATCCGCCTTGCACTCGTAGTCATTTTGTGATACAATTATCCCGATAGGAGGTGTCTCGTATGATGCAGACATTCGTTCGTCCTTCCCGGGATCTGCGCAACCATTACGCCGAAATTTCGGAGATGCTCAAAGATCATGATCATGTGATCATCACGAATCATGGCCGTGGAGAATCAGTTCTCATCAACATTGAGGACTACGCCAAGTACGAAGAGTTTTTGCACCAGCGATATGTTGCCGAGGCACTTGCCAAGGCAAAACAGCAGGCGGCTGACCCCGACACGCAGTGGGCAGACCACGAAAGCGTATGGGAGACGCTGGGCAAGCAGTATGACGTATAAAATTAAATATCTGCCCCTTGCTGTGCAGGATTTGAATGAGATTGCCCGGTATCTGTCTGGCTTTTACCCTAAAACGGCCAGCCGCGTACTGAAAGAGCTGCGAGAGAAGATCACAAAATTGGGCGATACCCCGAAAATGTGCGAGGTCTACCACCCTGACCCTGCTTATCGTAGGATGGTCGTTGACCAGTATCTTGTGTTCTACCGCGTCAACGAGGAAATAAAGACTGTGGAAGTCCACCGTGTGTTGCGCGGTACTTGGAATTTGCCGCAGTATCTGGAATAAATTCAGGTTCGACTGCTGTGGACAATGCTCCACCAAACCAAGAGCCTCTGACTTAGGTCAGGGGCTTTTTTGTTGCGTCACCCACCAACCCACGTCAGAGCAGGACGGTACAGGACGAGAACAGCAAATCAAAATTTATGGAGGAAATCATGGGCGATTTTACGATAGAAGATATGCTTGCGATACAACAGGCCCTGCAGGAAAAATATAAAGACAAGTGGGAGCCGATCGGCCCGGAGGCCGGCAAGCACAAACTGTTATGGATGCTCGGTGAAGTAGGCGAAGTTATCGACATTATCAAGAAAAACGGAGACCGAAAGGCTGTTGAGGATGCAGAAGTCCGGCAGCATCTCGTGGAAGAAATGGCGGATGTGCTCATGTATTACAATGACGTCCTTCTGTGCTATGGGATCAGCGAGCAAGAACTGAAAGAGGCATATACCGCCAAGTTCAAGAAGAACATGACCCGCTGGTAATTCCCATTTATCACGCTCTTCCGCAGCAGGGGTGGCCTCCTATCCAAATCTCCAATTTTCCGCACCAAAGGGGCAAAATCTTGGCCAGTATTGCCGTTGCGCCGCAGGGATTTTTGGATTATACTGTTGACTTGTATCCTGTTTTGTATTTTCCTGTTCAGCCGAGCCAAAGGAGGCATCCTTACGAACTATCTGTTTCAATTTTCGCGTATTCTGGCGTTCTGTTTTTTGGGCGAGATCTGCCACGCAGTGCTCCCGCTCCCCCTCCCGGCCAGCATCTACGGCCTGCTGCTGCTTCTGGCCGCGCTCCGCTTCGGCATCGTGAAGCTCGAGCAGGTCAAGGAAGTGGGCCTGTTCCTCACCGGCATCTTCCCGCTGCTGTTTGTGCCTGCCGCCGCGGGCGTCATGGAGCTGTGGGCTGAGATGGGCGAGATGCTGCTGCCCATCGTCATCGCCATCATCCCGGTGACGGTGCTGGTCCTCGTGAGTGCAGGCCGCACCACCCAGGCCCTCACCAGCCGCCGCGCTGCAAAGAAGGAGGCCGAACATGACTGATCTCTTACAGGGCTTCCTCTCCGGGTCCGCCGCGTGGGGCGTGCTGCTGACGCTGGCCGCTTTCGCGCTGGGTGCTCTCATCAACAAAACCACCGGCAAGGCCATCTTCAACCCGCTGCTGCTGGGCAGCATCTTCGTCATCATCCTGCTGAGTGTGCTGAACATCTCCTACGCCGACTACAAGGTCAGTGCCGCCCCGGTGAACTATCTGCTGCTGCCGGCCACCATCAGCCTCGCCATCCCGCTCTATGAAAAGTGGGATCTGCTGAAAGAGAATGCCGCCGCCATCATCGCGGGCATCTCAGTGGGTACGCTGGTGAGCCTGGGCAGCGCTTTGGCTCTGGCCCTCGCGCTGGGCCTCACCCGGGAGCAGTACGCCACCCTCCTGCCGAAGTCCGTCACCACGGCCATCAGCATGGACGTCGCCGCTGAGCTGGGCGGCATCGCAGCCCTGACGGGTGCCATCGTCATCCTCACCGGCATCGCGGGCAACCTGCTGGCCGAGGTGGTCTGCAAGCTCTTCCACATCACCGACCCCATCGCAAAGGGCGTCGGCATCGGCACCTCGGCCCATGCCGTAGGCACTAGCAAAGCTCTGCAGATGGGTGAGGTCGAAGGTGCCATGAGCGGCCTGTCCATCGCCGTGGCCGGTGTCCTCACCGCCGTGCTCTGCCCCCTCTTCGTCGGCTTCATTCAGTAAAGATAGACAAAAAATCGCCCTCTGTACCGGCACAATGCCAATACAGAGGGCGATACTTTTTGCTTTTCAAGGCCCGGCTTCTTCCCGCTCGGCTTTCTGGCGTTCCACCTCGGCGATGACCTCGGCGGCCTTTTCGTCGATGGCCCCCGGCTCTGCCGCAGATAATTGTCACCCCAGTCGTAGCCATACGTGTCGTTGATGGTCTTCTTGAGGTTGTCGAGGTCGGTCATCATCAGGGCCGCGTGACGGAGAGTATCGGGCTTCTCGAACAGCTCCCCGCAGACCACGAGGCACAACACCAGCGCTGCAGCCGCCGCAAACGCGGCCAGAGATGTAAACACGTTCTGTCAAAATCAGCAATATCACAACAACTCTTTTCGGATCTTGTCGATTTTTACGTTTTCCCTTTTCCACGAAAAAAAGCAGGGCAGACCCGCGCCGCCCAAAGCCTCCAGCTTTTGGCAAAGCGCAGGTCTGCCCTGCATCGGATATTCAGCTTACAGCTTGCTCAGCTGGGGACCCTGAGCGGTATCCTTCACGGCCCAGCCCATCTCGGTGAGCTGTGCGCGGATGGCGTCGGCAGCAGCCCAGTCCTTGGCCTTCTTGGCGGCGGCACGCTTCTCCACCAGTTCAGTCACCTCAGCGGGAACTTCGTCCTTCTTGCGGTTGTACATCAGGCCCAGCACGCCGGTGATCTCGTCGAAGGCGGCAGCGCCGGCTTCGAGAGCAGCCTTACTGGAAGCGGCGGACAGGGTGTTGATGTCCTTCACAAGGTCGAAGACAGCAGCCAGGGCGTCGGGAGTGTTCAGGTCGTCGTCCATGGCGGTGCAGAATTTCTTCTTTGCTTCCTCGGCCTTCTCCTTCAGCGTCTCGTCGGTGCCGAACTCGGTCTTGCTCAGGGCAAAGTCGAGGTTCTCGCGGCAGGTGTAGAGGCGCTCGAGGCTGTTCTTGCAGCTCTCGATGAGGTCTACGGTGTAGTTCAGCGGCATCCGGTAGCCGGCGGTCAGCATGAAGTAGCGGATGGGCTCGTAGCCGTAGAGGTTGGCCACGTCGCGGACGGTGAAGAAGTTGTGCAGGCTCTTGGACATCTTCTGATTATCCACGTTGATGAAGCCGTTGTGCATCCAGTAGCGGGCGAACTCGCAGCCGTTGGCGCACTCGCTCTGGGCGATCTCATTCTCGTGGTGGGGGAAGATGAGGTCCTGACCGCCGCAGTGGAGGTCGATGGTCTTGCCCAGATGGGTGCGGCTCATGGCGCTGCACTCGATGTGCCAGCCCGGGCGGCCCATGCCGTAGGGGCTCTCCCATGCGGGCTCGCCGGGCTTTGCGGCCTTCCAGACGGCGAAGTCGGCGGGGTCTTCCTTCAGGTCGTCCTCCATCTGGCTGCGCAGCTCGCGGTTGCCGCTCTCGAGGTCGTCCAGCTTAAGGTGGCTCAGCTTGCCGTACTCGGGGTCGCTCTTGACGCGGAAGTAGACATCGCCGTTCTTGGCAACATAGGCGTGGCCGCTCTCGATGAGGTCTTTCACGATGTCGAGGATCTGCTGGATATGCTCGGTAGCGCGGGGCTGGACGGTGGGCTTTTTGCAGTTCAGACCGGCGGCATCCTTGAGGTACTCGGCCTCGAAGCGCTGGGCGACTTCCTTCATGGAAGTACCCTCTTCCTGGCCCTTCTTGATGAGCTTGTCGTCGATGTCGGTGATGTTGGAGACATAGATGACCTTGTTGCCGCGGTACTCAAGGTAACGGCGCAGGGTATCGAAGACGATGAGCGGGCGGGCATTGCCGATGTGGATATAGTTGTAGACGGTGGGGCCGCAGACATAGATGCGATACTCGCCCGGCACCTGCGGCACGAACTCTTCCTTCTGGCGGGTCAGGGTGTTGAAGATCTGCATAGTTGAATACTCCTTTTTGTGGGACAGACCGAAGCCGTGATCATAAACCTCTCCGTCTCGCTTTCGCTCGACAGCTCCCCTATCGAGGGGAGCCCTTGGCAAAGAGGGCCAGCTCCTGCGAGCCTGCCCGAAAAAGCAAAAGCCTCCAACGCCATGCCAAAAGCACAGCATCGAAGGCGGTCTTTTCTCAAAATCGCGGTTCCACTCCGGTTTGTCGCTCAAAGCCGATAACGGCGGCCATCCGCGCTGCGATACTCAGCTTCCCGCAGCGTGCTGTCCGGGCGCACTTCACGCGGCGGTCTGCAAACAGGCTTCCAGCCAACGGCCCGTTCTCTCTGCCCAGACGATGCAGCGCTACTCTGCCCGGATAAACGCATTTATCCTTTTACAAACCTATTATAATAGCCGCCGGGGCGTAAGTCAAGCGTTTGACTCCCCTGCCCGGCTTGTGCTACACTGGGCAAAAATGCTGCCCGGAGGTTTTATCATGCAACTTATCACCGAACGTCTTTTTCTCATCCCCCTGCAGCCCGATGGGATGCGCGCCCTTCTGGCCCGCACCACCGACCCGGAGCTCATCCAGCCCTACACCGATATGCTGAATCTTTCCCTCGCCCACCCCGAGCAGTGGGTCTGGTACACCGCATGGGGGCTTTACCAGAACGATTCCGGCGACTGGGTAGGCGACCTCTGCTTCAAGGGCCTGCCCGAAAACGGCCAGCCCGAGATCGGCTACGGCCTTCTGCCGGAATATGAACATCAGGGCTACGCCACCGAGGCTGTCCGCGCCGCCTGCCGCTGGGCCTTCGAACAGCCCGGCGTCACCGCCGTCGAGGCCGAGACTGACCCCGGCAATACCGCCTCGCAGGCGGTGCTGCACCGGGTGGGCTTTGTTCCGACCGGGACTGTGGGCGCGGAAGGGCCGAGGTTTATTCTGCGCCAAAAGCCCTGACTCCATCTCCAAATCAGCGCTTTCCCCCTTTACATCGCCCTCAACTTGTGCCATAATTTACTTTAATATAGCAGTTTGCGTTTTCAATGGTCTGGCAGCATCCGCAAACTGCATATCGCAAATATGCTGTTACCCATAGGCATATCTGTGAAACTTGCGATTAAGGGAAGCTGCCCTCGGCGCGGCGATTCGGCGGCGCGGGGCAGCAAGAGAGGGGTAATCTGCTATGAGCAAGATCATCATTCCGGAAAACTACACGCCCGCACTGAACCTGTACGACACCCAGCGCGCCATCGGCACCGTGAAGCGGCTGTTCGCTGACACCCTGTGCGCCACGCTGAACCTCTACCGCGTGTCGGCACCGCTCTTCGTCGAGGCTTCTACCGGCCTGAACGACGATTTGAACGGCGTCGAGCGGAAGGTCACCTTCGACACCAAGGACAGCGGCATCGAGGTGCAGGTCGTCCAGTCGCTGGCCAAGTGGAAGCGCAAAGCCCTGAAGGACTACGGCTTCCGCGTGGGCAAGGGCCTCTACTGCGACATGAACGCCATCCGCCGCGACGAGGACATGGACAACCTCCACTCCATCTATGTGGACCAGTGGGACTGGGAGAAGGTCATCCGTGAGGAAGACCGGAACGAGACGTATCTGAAGAACGTCGTGCGCTCCATCGTGTCGGCAGTCTGCGCCACCGAGATGAACCTCCACGCCATGTTCCCCCAGCTGCAGGATCTGCCGCTCCACACCCCCAACGTCACCTTCATCACCACCCAGGAGCTGGAGGATAAGTATCCCGGCCTGACCCCGAAGGAGCGGGAGAATGCCATCGTCAAGGAGAATGGCACCACCTTCCTGATGAAGATCGGCGCGCCCCTCAAGAGCGGCAACCCCCACGACGGCCGCGCCCCCGACTACGACGACTGGGATCTGAACGGCGACCTGCTGTTCTGGAACGAGCCTCTGCAGTGCAGCTACGAGCTGAGCAGCATGGGCATCCGCGTCAGCCCCGAGAGCATGGACCGCCAGCTCACCGCCGCCGGCTGCGACGACCGCCGCGAGCTGCCCTTCCACAAGGCTGTGCTGAACGGCGAACTGCCCTACACCATCGGCGGCGGCATCGGCCAGAGCCGCCTGTGCATGCTGCTGCTGGGCAGCGCCCACATCGGTGAGGTGCAGGCAAGCGTCTGGGACAACACCACCCGCGAAGCCTGTGAGAAGGCAGGCATCCCGCTGCTGTAACTCCTTTTTATGGCTCTCCCTTTGGGAGAGCTGGCGCGTCAGCGCCTGAGAGGGCAAGGATGCTGACAGAGAATTTCGAACACTGCGATAACACTGCTCTGTTAAAGAGTCTGCTTGTCGCTGTGCAGCGGCTCCGACACACTGGGTTTGCCCTCTCCGTCATCGCAAGCGATGCCACCTCTCCCAAAGGGAGAGGCTAAAAAGGCCACTGTACCCACAAGGTCCAGCGGCCTTTTTCTTATGTCCTGAATCCCAGACCCACCTTGCTTTTTCTCCCGTTGCCGCCCAGCCACCAGAGCAGAAAGGCGTACAGCAGGTTCGTGACGAGGATGATGGCAAACCACATCAGCGTCTCCTGAATGGTCTGGTCGTATACCCGCATAAAGGGGTAGGGGCCGTCGATGGTTCCTGTAATATTGCCGTGCAAATCATACAGACCGTATAGGATCGTCGGTACCAGCGCCCACCAGACCTGCCGCAGCGGCAGGCGGGGCAGACGCTCGAAGAGCACCAGCGACAGAATCGCCAGCACCGGGTTGAGGAAATGGTGGTAGAGCATCGAGCCCGTGAAAAGCATGATGTACCAGCCGTTTCCGTCCTCGTACATGGGGGCGAGGATGATAACCACCGTTAAAAAGGTCATGGCGAGGCAGCTGGTGGAGATGAACTTGAGCCGCTTGAGCCAGAGGGGCAGCTCCCGCCCGGTGAAGATGCAGCCCAGCTGCCACAGACCCACCAGCAGGCAGACCGCGCCGTTGAAGATGTTGGACAGCTCGGTGTACATCGTGAACATGATGGTCCCGCCCATGGCCCAGCTCATGGGGACGGCGATGGTCTCGAAGTACACGATCAGGAAGTTCATTGCCGCCGAGGCCAGCTTCCGCAGGACAGTCAGGATGTTTTTCAGCACCGTTTCACTCTCCTATCTGTAATTTTTTGTTGGAATATCAAAGAAACGAGCGGTTTTTTCCGCTCGTTTCTTTTTTACACCCGGACGGGCGCTTATTTTGCCGTATTGATGAAGCTGCGGTTATCCCACAGGTACTTGATGCCGGAGATGGCGGTGACAGCGGCCACGACCCAGCACAGCACGGAGGCGATGTCTGCACACTGCTGGCCCAGCACATTGCCGGTCAGGGAGACCGTGAAGTAGTAGAAGAGGATGGTCAGCATCTGGAGCACGGTCTTCACCTTACCCCACATGTTGGCGGCGATGACCTTGCCGTCCTTTGCACCGGCGGCCACCATGCGGAGGCCGGAGACGGCGAACTCGCGGGCCAGAATGATGCAGAGCACCACAGGGCTGCACACGCCGTCCCGCATCATGTAGATGAAGGCTACCGTCGTCAGCAGCTTGTCGGCCAGCGGGTCGGCGAACTTGCCGAAGTCGGTGACCATGTTCCACTTGCGGGCCAGATGGCCGTCGAGGAAGTCGGTGAAGCTGGCCACGGCGAAGATGAGGCCGGCGATGAGGTAGTACCGCGGGTTGTAGCTCGGCGTGATATACTGGCCGAGCGAGACAAAGATCATGAACACCGGCACCAGCAGGATGCGGGTCAGAGTGAGTTTATTGGGCAGATTCATACAAAATTAACCTCCAATCTGTTATTTTACAACAGTACCATACAAATCGTAAAGGTCGCTGTCGTCCACCAGCACATCATAGAACTCGCCGGGGTAGAGCGGCTCTTCGCTGGACACGCAGACGTTGCCGTCCACCTCGGGGGCATCGGCAGCGGTGCGGCAGAGGTAGAGGCCGCTCTCGTCGTCCACGCCGTCGCAGAGGACGCGGACAGTCTGGCCCACCTTTGCGGCCTGCTTCTGGGCCATGATGCCGGTCTGGATCTGCATCACCAGCTCAGCGCGCTTGTCCTTGACTTCCTGATCGATCTGGCCGTCCATCTTGGCGGCAACGGTGTTCTCCTCGGCGGAGTAGGCAAAGCAGCCCAGACGGTCGAACTGCACTTCCTTCACGAAGTTGCACAGGTCCTCGAACTGCTCTTCCGTCTCACCCGGGAAGCCCGCGATGAGGGTAGTGCGGAGGGTGATGTTCGGGATCTCACGGCGCAGCTTGCCGATGACGTCCAGCAGCTCGGCGCGGTTGGAGCGGCGGTTCATGTTTTTCAGGATGGTGTCGTTGCAGTGCTGGATGGGCAGATCGAGATAAGGCAGGACCTTCTCGTTCCGCTTCATGGCGGCGATGAAGTCGTCGGTGATGCGCTCCGGGTAAGCGTACATGATGCGGATCCACTCGAGGCCGGGGATCTTATTCAGCTTGTCCAGCAGCTCGCAGATGCTGCCCGGCTTGCCCCAGTCCTCACCGTAGGCGGTGGGGTCCTGGGCCACGATGATGAGCTCCTTGACGCCCTCACCGGCCAGCCAGCGGGCCTCGGCCACACAGTCGGCCATCTCGCGGCTGCGCAGCGGGCCGCGGATGCCGGGGATCGCGCAGTAGTGGCAGCGGTTGTTGCAGCCCTCGGCGATTTTTAAGTACGCATAGTGGGCAGGCGTACCGATGACGCGCTTGCCGCCCAGAGGAAAGTCCTTCTTGAGGCCGTAGCTCTCCAGATGTTCTTCACCGTTGAACAGACGGGCCACGATGGAGTCGATGGCCTTGTTGGAGGCACAGCCGACCACGGCGTCCACCTCGGGGATCTCTTCCTCAATCTGGCTGCGGTAGCGCTCGGCCAGACAGCCGGTGACGACCACCTTCAGGTTGGGATTCGCCTGCTTGTAGGAGCAGGCCTCAAGGATGTTCTCGATGGCCTCGGTCTTGGCGCTCTCGATGAAGCCGCAGGTGTTGACGAGGATGACGTCCGCTTCTGCGAGGTCAGCCACCGTCTCGTGGCCCGCCGACAGCAGGATGTGGACCATCACGTCCAAATCGACCTGATTCTTCGGGCAGCCAAGGGAAATACACGCAATTTTCATTCGGATGATACTCTCTTTCTCTCTTGAGGGTCTGTTATAACGATTTGATGTGGTGTTGCGGCAGGGTTGGTTTTTTCTTTAAGATGGCTTGCGCGCCGGTAGCGCGGGGGATGTTTTTTCCTACGGTCAAGTGGCTTGCGCTCCGCGCGGGCACGCCTGCGGCGTGGGGCAGTTTTTTCTTTTGGTCAAGCGGCTTGCGCTCCGCGCGGGGCAGCGCGCTCTTGCATTAAGGCTAATTGTTCTCTTTTGATGTCAAAAGAGAACTAAGCCCCGCGTAACCGCGCTCTCCCCCCGCGCCAAAAGAGAACTAACCGTCCTCTTCCACTCGCCGAATCGCTTCTTTAATAATCGGATATGCAAACCCCCGCCGGGCCAGCGCAGCAACCACAAGGTCTGTCCGCCCTGCGGCCAGCTTGCCGCGGTACCGCCCTTCCACGAGGGCGGCGGCGGCTTCCAGCTCCGGGTCTCCGCCCGCTTCGTCCGGGGCGTAGACCTCTTCCAGCGCAGCAGAGATCTGCTGTGCGTCCAGCCCCTTCTGCCGCAGATCCTGCGCGGCAGCGCGGCGGCTCTTGCGGGCGGTCAGCAGGCCGTGCGCCCGGGTCCGGGCGTAGCGCTCGTCGTCCACATACTGCCGCTCCACCATCTCCGCCACCACAGCGGCGGCAGTGGGCTGGGTGAACTTCCGCCCCAAGCGCTCATAGAGCTGCCCGGAGGAAAGCTCCTGCCCGGCCAGAAGCTCCATGGCCCGGGCGCGGGCCTTGGCGGCGTCGGTGGACTTTTCTTCTTCAGCCAGCGGACGGCCTCTTCTCGAAAAGGACATTTAGTCCTCCACCATGATGTCCAGCTCGCTCTCGCTGCTGCGGGCCGGGGCCTTGACGACAGGCTCCCTGGAGGCAGAAGCGGTCTCGCCGCCCTCTTCCTTCTCTGCCGCAGCGGCAGCAGCTTTGCCCGCCGGGCGGCGGGTGGCGTAGAGCTTGTCCGCGTTGGCGCGGATCTGGCCCTCGATGTCGTTGGCGATCTCAGGGTTGTCCTTGAGGAACTGCTTGGCGTTGTCACGGCCCTGACCCAGACGGATGTCGCCGTAGTTGAACCATGCGCCGCTCTTCTGGACGATGCCCAGCTTGACACCCACGTCGATGAGCTCGCTCATCTTGGAGATGCCCTCACCGAACATGATGTCAAATTCAGCCTCACGGAACGGAGGAGCCACCTTGTTCTTGACGATCTTGGCGCGGGTGTGGTTGCCGATGAACTGGCCGGAAGAGTCCTTCAGGCCCTCGACGCGGCGGATGTCGATGCGGACAGAGGAATAATACTTCAGGGCGCGGCCGCCGGTGGTAACTTCGGGGTTGCCGTAGACGATGCCCACCTTCTCGCGCAGCTGGTTGATGAAGACACAGACCGTGTTGGTCTTGCCGATGACGCTGGTCAGCTTGCGCATAGCCTGACTCATCAGACGGGCCTGCAGGCCGACGTGGCTGTCACCCATCTCGCCCTCGATCTCGGCACGAGGCACCATTGCGGCGACGGAGTCCACGACGATGGCGTCGATGGCACCGGAGCGCACCAGCGCCTCGCAGATCTCCATGGCCTGCTCGCCGGTATCCGGCTGGCTGACCAGCAGCTCGTCGATGTTCACGCCCAGTGCGGAGGCATAGGCCGGGTCGAGGGCGTGCTCAACGTCGATGAAGGCCACCTCGCCGCCCTTCTTCTGGGCCTCGGCGAGGATGTGGAGGGCCAGCGTGGTCTTACCGCTGGATTCCGGTCCGAACACCTCGATGATACGGCCGCGCGGCACACCGCCCACGCCCAGCGCCAGGTCGAGGCCGAGGCTGCCGGTAGAGATGGCGTCCACCTGCATGGCGGTGTTATCGCCCAGCTTCATGATGGCGCCCTTGCCGAACTGCTTTTCGATTTGGGCCAGCGCAGTTGCCAGCGCATCCTTCTTTGCGCCCGGCTCCGTCTTCTGGGTGGCGGGGGCGACGTTGTTGTTCTGATTCTTTGCCATAGCGTGCTGCTCCTTTATCACATGGCCTGCGGGGTGCAGGCGGTACGATACAGATTCTTTCCTCTATAGTATATCACAGATTTCAAATATTACAACAGATAGTTGTAGATATTTTTACTTTTTCTCACGCTTATTTGGGTCTCCGGGCCGTCACGCAGCGGTCGTTGCCGCCGAAGTCCTTCCGGCAGGCGATGTCTGCCCAGCCGTTTGCTTCCAGCAGGGCGGTCACGGCCTCCCGCTGCTGCCAGCCGATCTCCAGCGCCAGCGCACCGCCGGGGCGCAGAGCTTTCTGGTAGTGTTCCGCGATGGCCTTATAAAATACGAGGCCGTCTTCCCCGGCTTCCAGTGCCATGGCTGGCTCTTTGGCCACTTCGGGCTGCAATTCGCTCATCTCCTGCGCTGTCAGGTAGGGCGGGTTCGAGACGATGAGGTCGAGCTGACCCTCCGGCAGGGTCTCCCAGTAGGTAAAGAGGTCACCCTCCACCGGCTCTGCGGCGTGGGTAGGCTTCATGCCCCAGTCGAAGGCCGGCTCTTCAAAAGGCGAGGCATCCAGCACGTTTTCGGTGCTGCCGCCCCGGCCTTTCAGGGCCAGACGGGTATTTTTCTCGAGATAGACGTAGGCTTCCGGGCTCTTTTCCACGCAGACGACCTGCGCCGCCGGGCAGAGCCGCTTGACACCAAGGCCCAGACAGCCGGTACCGGCGCAGAGGTCCAGCACCCGGGGCGCTTCCACGCCCGCCAGCATCTCGGCAGCCGTCTCAGCCACCACCTCGGTATCAGCACGGGGACAGAGCACGCCCGGCCCCACGGCCAGTTCAAAGTCGAGGAAAGGCCAGCTGCCGCAGAGGTATTGCAGCGGCTCCCGGGCCGCACGGCGGACGGTCAGTTCTTCGAGCTTTTCCGCTTCGGCGGCGTCCAATGGACGGTCAGAAAGGCGGACGTCCCGGCCTGTCGCCAGCCGGAACAGCTCCCGGGCATCGAAATCTGCGTCCGGACAGCCCGCCGCCGTCAGCCGCGCTTCCACCTCTTTGACCGCTGCACGGGGCAGCATCGCTTCGCTCACCATTTGCCGTCCTCCGGGTCTTCGGGCAGCACCGGCGTCACGGCGGCGATAGCCACCTCGATCATGCTGTCGTCGGGTTCAAAGACAGTCAGCCGCTGCACCCAAAGGCCGGGCTGGCGGATGATGCGGGTGGCAATGTTGTCCGAGCGGCCGCACCACTTGAGTAGCTCGTAGCTGATGCCCATGACCACCGGCAGGAGCAGCAGCTTGAACAGGACACGGAGGCTGGTGCTGCTCCAGGGCAGCACGCTGTAGAGGAAAACGCTGACGATAACCACCAGAATGAGGAAGCTGGTGCCGCAGCGGGGGTGGAAACGGGTGTACTTGCGGACATTCTCCACGGTCAGCTCGTCGCCGGCCTCGTAGCAGGCGATGGTCTTGTGCTCTGCGCCGTGATACTCGAAAACGCGGTGGATCTCCTTCATTTTGGAGATGGCCACCATGTAGCTGAGGAAGATGGCCACTTTCAGCACCGCCTCGAGGATGACTCTCGGCCAGCGGGTCAGGGTGACCACCTTGCCGAGGCCGCCCACCAGCACCGTCGGCAGAACGGTGAACAGCAGGATAGCGAACAGGCCGCCCACGAGGGCCGCACCGGCCATCAGGATGTCCTCGGCCTTCTTGCCCAGATGGTCGCCCACCCATTTTTCAAAGGCGGACTCTTCCTCTTCGGCGTCGTACTCGTCGCCCATGCTCACCTGGGCAGAGTACATCATGTAGCGGTAGCCGGTGATGAGGCTCTCTATCATCGAGAGGGCTCCCCGCACGAGAGGGATCTTGGCCCAGATGCCGTGTTTCGGGGTATCTTCTATCTTCGTTTCGATGGTGCCGTCGGGCTTGCGCACAGCGCAGCAGATGTGCTCCGGGCCGCGCATCATGATGCCTTCCATCAGGGCCTGACCGCCCACACTGGTCTTGAAGCATTCCTTCTTGGGTTCGTGATTCATAAAATGGATTTCTCCTGTCCGTTTTTTGGCTTCTATCTTACCACATAAATGTGACAAAATCTTATTTTTTGTAGAGCGGCAGCCCCAGTGTCACCACTGTACCCCGGCCCAGAGTGCTCTTGATGTCCATCGTGCCGTCGAGGGCGGTCATGATGGAGTCCACCAGCGCCAGACCGATGCCGCTGCCGCGCACCGAGTTGCTGCCCTTGTAGAACTTGGTCTTGACGTTCTCGAGGTCTTCGGGCGGGATGCCGCGGCCCTGGTCGATCAATTCGATAAAGGCTTTGTACTCGCCCGCCCAGAGCTTGACTGTGATGCGCCCGCCGGGGGCAGAATACTTGATGGCGTTGTCTAGGATGTTGATGAACACCTGCCGCAGACGGTCGGGGTCGGCGTAGACCGGGATCATCTCCTCCGGCTCATTGTACACCAAAACCAGCCCCTCCCGCTGGATGCGGGCCTCGCAGAAAAGCACCGCATCGGTCAGCTCGGCCACAAGGTCGAGGGGGCGGCAGGTCATCTTGAGACGGCCATTCTGCAGGCGGCTGAAATCCAGCAGCTCCTCCACCATGTTGTAGAGGCGGGCCGTCTCGTTGTTGATGATCTCGAGGCCCTTGCGATAGTTCTCGTCGGAGGGGTCGTCCAGTGTGCGCAGCGTCTCCACCCAGCCCCGGATGGAGGTGAGCGGGGTGCGCAGCTCGTGGGAGACGGAGCTGATGAACTCGTTTTTCATCTTTTCCGTCTCTTCGAGGCCCTCGGCCATCCGGTTGATGGTGCCGCGCAGGCGGTCCACCTCATCCCGCTCGTCGCCGGTGACGGGCAGACGAACGTCCAGCTCTCCCCGGGCGATGCCGGCGGCGGTGCGCTCCACCTGTCCCAGCGGCACCACGATGCTCCGCACGAAGTACAGGCCCGACATGATGGTAAAGGCCAGCACCGCCGCACCCATGATGAGGGCCACCACCACGGTGCGTTTGAGCTGTTCTTCCACCAGCGTCAGACTGGTGACGAGACGCATGGCGGCCACATCTTCGGCTGCATAGGGTACGAGACAGCAGGCCGCCATGACCATCTCTCCGCTCTGGGTGCGGTAGATGGCGATGCCCTGCCCGTCCACGGCGTCCTGCGCCTGCTCAAAGTCGGTGTGGGTGACGATGCCCTCGGCGTCGGTGCCGCTGGACGAGGCGATAACGCCGCCGTAGCTGTCCAGCAGCATGAACTCATATTTGTCCTTATCGGAGAACTGCTCCACCATCCGGCGCAGGGCCACGCTGCGGCTGGCGGCGGTCTTCTGGCTCGTTTCGCCGGTGTACATTTTGAGCTGGCCGGTGATGGACGAAAAGCGGCGGTACATGGTCTGCTGGACGCCGTTGTAGTAGCTGCGGGTGGCGCTGTAGAGGAACATGACCTCCACCAGCAGCACCAGCAGTACCGTAATGAGCAGACTGCCCCGCAGCCATCGCCGGGTGATACCGCTTCGCATGTTACTCCTCCCACCGATAACCATATCCCCACACGGTGAGGATATGTGCCGGATGGCTGGGCTCATCCTCCACCTTCATCCGCAGACGGCGGATGTTCACATCCACGATCTTGACGTCGCCGAAGTAGTTTTCACCCCAGACACCTTTGAGGATGCGCTCGCGCACCAGCGCCACACCGGGGTTGCGGAAGAACAGCTCCATGATCTGGAACTCCACCTGAGTCAGCTCGATGGGCTTGCCCGCCTTGAGCAGGACGCGGCGGTTCTCGTCCAGCACGAAGCTGCCGCTCACCAGTGAGGCCGGTGCCTGCTCCCCTGCCTCGGCGCCGGCCGAACGGCCCACGCGGCGGCAGAGCGCCTCCACACGGGCCAGCAGCTCACTGACGCTGAAGGGCTTGGTCATATAGTCGTCGGCACCGATAGACAGGCCGCGGATCTTATCCTGCTCCTGCCCCTTGGCACTCAGGATGATGATGCCGATCTTCTGGTCGGTGCGGCGGATGGTCTCGCAGAGCGAGAAGCCATTCATGCCCGGCAGCATCACGTCCAGGATGGCCGCGTCACAGCCCGGCCGCTGCTCCAGAAGAGGCAGGGCCGCTTCGGCGCTGTCCGCCTCCACAGCCTCCATCCCGGCCAGACGCAGGTTCAGCGCTATCATCTCGCGAATGCTGGCCTCATCTTCCACTACCAGAACCTTGACCATTTATCGTTCCTCCGTTTCTATCCGGTTTGCCTTATGCGCAAGGCCCGGCATGTTACGAAAAATCATTTTTATTCAGTCCGCTCAGACTCACCCTGCTTGCCAATGGCTCTCCCCTTGGGAGCAACGGCGACGACCGCCGCCAGTGGCGGAAACAGGGAGGAACTGTTGAGGCAGCGGCCAGCAGGATGCGAGCGAGAGCAAAGCAGATGCTGGGAGCCGCAACCCGACCTTGGCGCGAAGCGCCTGAGAGAGCTAATTCAGCCGGTACAGCGACCGGGAGAGCCGGTAATCCGGGTCCTCTATGGTCACATCCGGGCCGAGCTTTGCCTGCATCTGGCGGGACGCCACCACACCAAGGCGGGTCCATCCCACAGCGTTCTCGCTGGACGAAGCCAGCCGCAGGGTAAGCACTAGCTTGTTCTCATCTACCGTCCGCAGCTCCACGGCGTCTTCCTCGTCCGTGCTGTCCGTCAGCATCAGGTTGCCCTCCCACTCGATGGGCAGGGCGATATAGCAGCCGGTCTCCTCATCCAGCAGGCCGAAACTCTTTTCCGGCGCTGACGCCGTGTAGTCCATCCAGACGATAAAATCCATCCGTCGGCTCTGGCTCATGTTCAGCAGACCCGCTTCGTCGGGCTGGGTCGGTATCTCCACGGTGCCGTCGCCGTCCAAATCGCGGCTCACGAGGCTTGGGACATTGCGCAGCGAGGCATTGTACAGCTCCTCACTGGTGATTTGAGAGGCCGGCACCATCTGCTGGCTCTCATCGTCGAACCGCAGCAGCACCGAGGCCAGATTATTGCCCGAGATGCCCGTCCAGCCGTCCAGCACCAGATAGTGCTTTCCGTCCGCGCCGAGGCCCGCCGCCACCGAGGCGCAGCCCGAGAACTTATCGCCCGACAGCGCCATGACGGCCACCTGCTGGAAACTTCCATCCTTATCGACGGTCAGCAGCTCGATCTGGACGCCGCTGTCTTCCAGCGTGGACATCAGGATAAGGTCTTCGCTGCCGCCGCCGGTGATGTCCTCCACGAGGTACTGCTCATAAGCCTGCTCGAGGATGGCCGACACCTCGCCGTTCTCGTAGGAGTAAACGGCCAGATAGTGGTCATCCTGCGAAGCCGCATAGCCCACGACGAGCTGGGCCGTGCCGCCCGCCTGAAGCTGAGCCAGCCGGACATTGTCCACCGAATCGGCCAGGCCCTCTACGGTCTGGCTCACCTGCCAGGCACCCCCGCTGTTCTTGCGTAAGAAAGCAACGCATACATTGGAGGTGAGGGCCGTGGTGTAGAACACCGCTGCGTCCTGTTCGCCGTCGCCGTCGAAATCCTGCAGCACAAAGGGCGACAGCAGATCGCCCTGCAGCGGATATTTCAGCTGGGCGCTCTCCCCCAGCCAGTCGTTCAGGGCGGTCTGCAATGCGCCGTAATCGCCCGCAAGGCGGGGCGCACGCAGCAGTTCCTCCACCTGCACCGTCTCTTCCGGCATGGGGATGCTGCACCCGGTCAGCAGCAGGCAGAACGCCACGCACAGCGCAGCCGCCCGCAGCCATCCTTTGATTTTCAACATATTCCCTCCTGCTCGTGGAAATCTGCATACCATAACAGTATCAGTATATCACGCAAGAAGGGCTCTGCCAAGCGGCGAAAACAGAAAAAGCCCTCTCCCGGACGGGAAAGGGCTTTTTGATACTGATCTATTCAGTCAGAGTCGATCAGACGAGCTCCAGAACTGCCATCTCAGCAGCGTCGCCGCGGCGAGCGCCGATCTTGATGATGCGGGTGTAGCCGCCGTTGCGGTCAGCGTACTTGGGGCTGATCTCATCAAACAGCTTCTTTGCAACATCTTCCTTGGTGATGTAGGCGTAGACCTGACGCTTGGTGTGCAGGTCGCTGGCCTTACCCAGGGTGATCATCTTCTCGGCCATGGAACGAACGTCCTTGGCGCGAGTGACAGTGGTCTCAATCTTGCCATTCTCTAACAGGTAGGTAACCATAGCGCGCATCATAGCGTTGCGGCTGTCGCTGGTTCTACCGAGCTTTCTGGTACCGGGCATCCCGTTTCACTCCTTAACTTTAATATTACTCATCGTCTGTGTTCAGCTTGAAGCCGAGAGAGTCCAGCTTCGCCATGACTTCCTCGAGGCTCTTGCGGCCGAGGTTACGAACCTTCATCATTTCGTCCTCGCTCTTGCTGACCAGATCCTCCACCGTGTTGATGCCGGCGCGCTTGAGGCAGTTGAAGGAACGGACGCTCAGATCCAGCTCTTCGATGGTCATCTCCAGAGCCTTCTCCTTATCGTCGTTGGTCTTCTCCACCATGATCTCAGCGCCAGCGGCCTCGTCGGACAGGTTGACGAACAGGTTCAGGTGCTCGGTCAGCACACGGGCAGCCAGAGAAACGGCCTCCTGTGCATTGATCGTGCCATCCGTCCAAACCTCGATGGTCAGCTTGTCGTAGTCGATGGCCTGGCCAACACGGGTGCTCTCGACATTATAATTCACCTTGAGCACGGGGGTGTAAATGCTATCAACGGGAAGAGTGTTGATGTCATTCTTCTCGATGATGGCCTGCTTGTTGCGCTCAGCGGGCACATAGCCGCGACCCTTATCGAAGGTCAGCTCCATGACGAGCTTGCCGCCCTCGCCCAGGGTTGCGATGTGCCACTCAGGGTTCAGGATCTCAATATCATCGCCCTGCTTGATGTTGTCGGCGGTGACCTCACAGGGGCCAACTGCCTCAACACGCACTGTCTTCGGACCGTCGGTGTACAGCTTTGCAGCGATACCCTTCAGGTTCAGGACAATCTCGGTAACGTCTTCCTTGACGCCCTCAATGGTGGAGAACTCGTGAACCACGCCGTCGATCTTGACGCTGGTCACGGCGACACCGGGCAGAGAGGAAAGAAGCACACGACGCAGGCTGTTGCCCAGTGTGATGCCAAAGCCACGCTCCAGAGGCTCTGCCACGAACTTGCCGTAGCGGCCGTCGGGAGACAGGCTTGCCGTTTCGATTTTGGGACGTTCAATCTCCATCATATCTATGCCCTCCTTGTCAAACCGATGTTGCCATCGGCCCATTATTAAATTCTTTCAAAGAAAAGAATGTGAAAACCGGCCATCCACACGGAAGGCCAGGCCTTCTTAATGGATTACTTGGAGTACAGCTCGACGATGAGGTGCTCTGCAACTTCGTAGTCGATGTCGCTGCGCTCGGGGAGCTTGTTGACGACGCCCTTCAGGGTGCCAGCCTCGCGGTCCAGCCAGGAGGGCAGAGCCACGACGGGAGCCTCGGGGCCAGTCAGCTTAGCGAACTTCGCAGAGCTGCGGCTGGACTCACGGACCTCGATGACGTCACCGGCCTTGATGAGGTAAGAGGGGATGTTGACCTTCTTGCCGTTGACGGTGAAGTGAGCGTGAGAGACCAGCTGACGAGCGTCGCGGCGAGTCTGAGCAAAGCCCAGACGGAACACGACGTTGTCCAGACGGCGCTCCATGAGCTGGAGCAGGTTCTCACCGGTCTTGCCAGGCATAGCCTCAGCCTTCAGGTAAGCGTTGTGGAACTGCTTCTCCAGAACGCCGTAGATGAACTTGACCTTCTGCTTCTCCTTCAGCTGAGTAGCGTACTCAGACTGCTTCTTGCGCATGTTGCCATTGGAGTTGCGGGTAGTATTCTTCTTTGCATAGCCCATGACCGCAGGAGAAATGCCCAGGGCCTTGCAACGCTTTGCGATAGGCTGCGTATTCTTTGCCATAATTCAGTTTCCTCCTTCGATCAGACACGACGGCGCTTCGGGGGACGGCAGCCGTTGTGGGGGATGGGAGTCACGTCCTTGATGAGGGTGACTTCCAGACCGGTGGCCTGAAGCGCACGAATAGCGGACTCACGGCCAGCGCCGGGGCCCTTGACGTAGACCTCAACGGTCTTCATGCCATGCTCGATAGCGACCTTGGCAGCGGTCTCTGCTGCAGACTGAGCTGCAAACGGAGTGCTCTTGCGGCTGCCGCGGAAGTTCAGGGAGCCAGAGGAGCACCAAGACACTGCATTACCCTGCAGGTCGGTGATGGTGACGACAGTATTGTTGAACGTAGACTGGATGTGAGCCTGACCGGCTGCAATGTTCTTACGCTCTTTCCGCTTCATGCGGACGTTTGCGCCCTTCTTGGCGTTATTTGCACTTGCCATTTCTCAGAACCTCCTTACTTCTTCTTGTTAGCGACCGTGCGCTTGGGACCCTTGCAGGTACGTGCATTGGTCTTGGTACGCTGGCCACGGCAGGGCAGGTTCTTACGATGGCGGGTGCCACGGAAGGACTGGATCTCAACCAGGCGCTTGATGTCCAGAGCGACATTACGACGCAGGTCGCCCTCGACGATGATGTTAGCCTGATCGATGTAGTCACGGATCTTAGCCTCTTCTTCCAGAGTCAGGTCCTTGACGCGGGTATCGGGGTTGATACCAGTAGCTGCCAGGATCTTGTTGGCAGTGGTCTGACCGATACCGTAAACGTAGGTGAGACCCACCTGAACGCGCTTCTCGCGGGGCAGGTCAACGCCGGCAATACGTGCCATAGTAGTTTTCCTCCAAAAATCATCCCATGTCAGTGTCGGGGTCTGCGCCGGGACTCTACGCACTTGACCCCCAGGCGCCCGAATTAGCCCTGGCGCTGCTTATGCTTGGGGTTCTGGCAGATGACCATCACGCGGCCTTTGCGGCGGATGACCTTGCACTTTTCGCAGATGGGTTTCACGGAAGGCTTGACCTTCATGATGTTGAACCTCCTTTTGGTTGATACCCTGGTGCTTATTTGGAGCGCCAGGTGATGCGGCCCTTCGACAAGTCGTAGGGCGACATTTCCACGGTTACCTTGTCCCCGGGCAGGATACGGATGAAATTGGTCCGCAGCTTGCCGGAGATGTGCGCTAAGAGGATGTGACCACTGGGAGTGAGCTTCCCGGTGTTCTTGTCCTCGCTCAACATTTCCACCTTAAAGATGGCGTTGGGCATGGCTTCACGCACGATGCCTTCAATTTCGATGACGTCTTCTTTAGACAAGCTAATTGCCTCCTCATTGGATCTGCTCAGTTTGTCGTGTTGGGACGGACAGGCGGCGATGAAAGCCACATACTTCTTCTCCTGCGGCACAAAATCCGCAAAGTGGGCAGAAGATCCCTGTCCACCGAGAAAGCATCTGGCTGTCACGGCCATTTATAGATTATACACCTTTTGTATCCATTTTGCAAGTGGTTTTTTCCGTATTTCCGATAAAAAATTCTTGCTTTTCCAAAACGGTCTTTTTCCGTCCTCTGCATTGCCATTTCCACCGTGAAGATGAATCTTTTTCACCAAAACTTGTCAGAATTGCATAAATAACGTCTTTCAAAACCAAAAAGACCTCCCCGGAAAGGGAGGTCTCGGTCTCAAGCCTTACTTGAAGCTGAAGGTATCGGGTTCAAAGCTGGGGTCATCCCAACTCCGGGTCATGATCTCGGTGCGGTCCTTGAGGATGGCTATGGAATGCTCGAAGTGAGCAGCCAGACCGCCGTCCTTGGTCTTGACCGTCCAGCCGTCCTTGGCCTGGGTGATCTTGCAGTCGTACTGGCAGATCATGGGCTCGATGGCGATGGTCATGCCGGGGACGAGACGGGGGCCGCGGCCCTGATGGCCGTAGTTCGGCACTTCGGGGTCTTCGTGCAGCTCCCTGCCGGTGCCGTGGCCCACGAACTCGCGGACGACGGAGAAGCCGGCGTCCTCGCAGTAGCTCTGGACGGCATAGCCGATGTCGCCGATGCGGCTGCCGGCCACAGCCTGCTCGATGCCCTTGTAGAGAGCGGCCTTGGTGACGTCCAGAAGGCGCTGAGCCTCCAGGTCGATCTTGCCCACTGCATAGGTGCAGGCGTTGTCGCCATTGAAGCCATCGACCTTTGCGCCGGTATCAATGCTCACGATGTCACCCGGGCGGATGACGATGTCATGCGAAGGGATGCCATGGATGATGGTATCGTTCAAACTGATACAGGCCGTTCCGGGGAAACCGTACAGACCCTTGAAGTTGGGGATGCCGCCGTGCTTCACGATGAAGTCGTAGATCAGCTTATCCAGCTCCCAGGTGGTCATACCTGCCTCGATATGTTCACCGCCGTATTTTAGGGCAGCTGCGCTCAGGGCATTCGCCTTGCGCATACCGTCCAGCTCTTTCGCATTCTTGATCTGAATCACTTTTATGCCTCCAAAGCCTTCATGATCTCTGCCGTGGTCGCCTCAATGGAATCGTTGAAGGGGATGACAGCCAGCTTGCCGCGCTGACGGTAGAAGTCTACCAGCGGCTCAGTCTGCTCATGATATGCCTTCAGACGGTCGAGCACGGTAGCGGGCTGGTCGTCCTTGCGGATGACGAGCTTGCCGCCGCAGCAGTCGCACACGCCCTCGACCTTGCTCTTCTTGTTGACGATGTGGTAGCTTGCGCCGCACTTTTCGCAGACGCGGCGGCCGCCCATGCGGTTGACGATGACATCGTCAGCGACAGACAGCTCCAGCACCTTGTCGATGCGGATGCCCATCTTCTCGATGGCCTCTGCCTGTGCGATGGTGCGGGGCACACCGTCCAGGATGAAGCCGTTTGCACAGTCAGCCTCGGACAGGCGGTCCTTCAGGATGCCAATGATGACCTCATCGGGGACCAGCGCGCCGGCGTCCATGAAGCTCTTTGCCTTCAGGCCCATCTCGGTGCCGTCCTTGACAGCAGCGCGGAGGATGTTGCCGGTGCTGATGGCGGGGATGTTCAGCTTTGCGCAGATGATCTCAGCCTGCGTGCCTTTGCCTGCGCCGGGGGCGCCCAACAGAATCAGATTCATAGGAATTCTCCTCTCCTTATATAAAGAATGGTTTTTCATTGAGTCCGCTGCGGTTTGAAGCCGCTAACGGCTCGCCAAAGCAAAAAAGCACTGAAAAGTCCGAGCATGCTCTCCTTTCCAGTGCTTTCTTACATCAGTGCTTATTCTTTACAGATCAGCCGAGGAAGCCTTTGTGGCTGCGCATCGTCATGAAGCTGTCGAGGCTGCGGGTGGTATCGAGTGCCACACCGACCACGATCAGCAGACTGGTACCGCCCAGCTGGATGCTCATACCGGTCAGGTTGCCCAGAACGATAGGCAGCACAGCCACCACAGCGAGGAAGATCGCGCCGATGAGGGTGATCTTGTTCAGCGTGCGGGTGATGAAATCGCTGGTCGGCTTGCCGGGACGGAAGCCGGGGATCGAGCCGTTGTTGCGGCGCAGATTGTTGGCGATCTCAACAGGGTTGTACTGGATGGCCACATAGAAGTAGTTGAAGGCCAGGATCAGCAGCAGGTAGATGACGACGTAAAGCGGCGACGTATAGTTGAAGGTACGGAAGAATGCGTACCAGAACGGATGCGCAGCCTGGTCGACCTGCATGAAGCTGCCGATCGTGCCCGGGATCGAGACCAGAGCGGAAGCGAAGATGATGGGCATGACGCCGGTCATGTTCAGCTTCAGCGGCAGGTAGCTGTTCTGCCCGCCCATCTGCTTGCGGCCCACCACGCGCTTGGCATACTGGATGGTGATGCGGCGCTCAGCGTTCGTCATAATGACGATGAACACGATCACGACCAGTGCCAGAACGAGCAGCAGGGGCAGGAAGATGTAGAACTGGCTCTCGCCAGCGGCGGCGCGGGTCAGCAGACCAGCCACCGTGGTGTAGAGAGAAGACCAGTTGGAAACGATCGAAGAGAAGATCAGAAGGGACAGGCCGTTGCCGATGCCCTTGTCATCGATCTGCTCGCCGCACCAGGTGATCAGCTGAGCACCTGCGGTGAAGGTCGCGATGATGACCACGGCGGTAAAGATACCAGCCGCGCCGGAAGTGTACTTCAGTGCGCCCATGTTACGGACCACAAAGTAGTAGCCGAGGCTCATGATCAGAGCAATGATGCCGCCGGCATACCGGGTGATCTGCTGCAGCTTCTGCTGGCCGTCCGGTTCCTTCGCAATGTTTTCCAGCGAGGGGATGGCCACAGTGAGCAGCTGCACGATGATGGATGCGTTGATATAGGGTGTCACACCTAACGCGAAGAGCGTGCACCGGGACAGTGCGCCGCCGCTCATCATATCAAGATATGTGAGCATGTTGCCGTTCGAGAACATCTGCGTCAGCGCAGAGCTGGTCACGAAAGGCACCGGGATAGCACAGCCCAAACGATACACCACGAGGATCGCCAGCGTGAACAGGAGACGATTTTTAAGCTCGGGGATCTTCCATGCGTTACGGAATGTCTGGAACACCTTACATCACCTCAGCCTTTCCGCCTGCCTTCTCGATTTTCTCTTTGGCAGAAGCGGAATAGGCTGCGGCCTTAACGGTCAGAGCCTTGGTCAGCTCGCCGTTGCCCAGGACCTTAACGCCGTCCAGGGTCTTCTTGACCAGACCCTTTGCCTTCAGAGCCTCGGTGTCGACGACTTCGCCGGCCTCGAAAGCTGCCTCCAGATCGGCCACGTTGACGATGGCGTACTGGGTAGCAAAGATGTTGTTAAAGCCGAACTTCGGCAGGCGGCGTGCCAGAGGCATCTGGCCGCCCTCGAAACCAGCGTGCTTCACGCCGGAACGGGCCTTCTGGCCCTTGCTGCCGAAACCGGCAGTCTTGCCATTGCCGGAGCCAATGCCGCGGCCCTTGCGGGTCACAGCCTTGTTTGCGCCGGGAATCGCGTGCAGTTCATGAAGTTTCATTATGCGTATCCCCCCTGATTAGGCTTCGGTGACGCTGAGCAGGAAGCCGATCTTAGCGATCTTGCCCTGCGTAGCGGCATTGTCAGGCTGAACGGTAACGTCGCCCGGCTTCTTCAGGCCCAGAGCCTCAGCGGTAGCGATCTGCTTAGCGCCGCGGCCGATCAGGCTCTTCTTCAGCTCGATCTTGAGCATCTTATCTGCCATGGTTTGTTACCTCCTTAACCCAGAATTTCTTTCACGGTCTTGCCGCGCTTCTCAGCAACAGACTCTGCGCTGACCAGGCCGCACAGACCTGCGAAGGTAGCAGACACAACATTGATGGGGTTGTTGGAACGCATAGACTTCGCACGAATGTCCTTGATGCCGGCAGCCTCGATGACGGCACGCACGGGGCCGCCAGCGATCATGCCGGTACCGGCGGCAGCCGGCTTCAGCAGGACTGCGCCTGCGCCGTACTTACCGACGATCTCGTGGGGGATAGTGGTGCCCTTCATGGCAACCTTGTGCATATTCTTCTTAGCAGCAGCCTCGCCCTTGCGAATTGCCTCAGGCACTTCGCCGGACTTGCCGATGCCGTAACCGATGGTGCCCTTGCCGTCGCCCACGACAACCAGAGCGGCAAACTTCATGATGCGGCCGCCCTTGACAGTCTTGGAAACGCGGTTGATGGAGACAACCTTGGTGATCATGCCGTCGTCTTCACGGTTTCTCATAGCCATAATGTGTTTCCTCCTCTCATTACAGCTTCAGGCCGCCCTCACGGGCGCCATCAGCCAGGGCCTTAACACGGCCATGATAAACGTAACCGCCACGGTCGAAAACGACCTCGGTGATGCCCTTTTCCAGAGCCTTTGCTGCGATCTTCTTGCCGATCTCAGCTGCGGCCTCGACGTTGCCGCCGAAACCATTGAAGTCCTTGTCCATAGTGGACGCCGACACCAGAGTAACGCCCTGCTCATCGTCGATGATCTGAGCGTAGATGTGCTTGGCGGAGCGGAAAACATCCAGGCGAGGACGTGCTGCGGTGCCGCTGATCTTGTTGCGAACGCGGCGATGACGACGAAGACGAGCTTCGTTCTTGTCGATCTGCTTAACCATTGTCTTTCACTCCTTACCTTATTTCTTGCCCTTGCCGGCTTTGCCTTCTTTGTGCTTGACGACCTCGCCCTCGTAGCGGATGCCCTTGCCCTTGTAAGGCTCAGGCGGCTTCTTGGCGCGGATCTCAGCAGCGTACTGGCCGACCTTCTGCTTATCGATACCGGTAACAGTGAAGTGGTTGGGATCCTGCCACACGATGGTGCAATCCTCAGTATCGGGGATGTTCACCTGATGAGAGAAGCCCAGGTTCATGACCAGGTTGGAGCCCTGCTTCTGGCAGCGCAGGCCGACGCCCACGATCTCCAGCTTCTTCTCGTAGCCGTTGACAACACCGTTCACCATGTTGGCGATGTTGCTGCGGGTCAGGCCGTGCAGGCTGCGGGCCTCGGGTTCGTCATTGGGGCGGGTAACCAAAACCTCATTGCCCTCGACCTTGACGGTCATGAGGGGATGATAGTTGGAATTCAGGCTGCCCTTGGGGCCCTTGACGGTGACGCTGTGTGCTGCCTCATCGACAGTGACAGTAACGCCGGCAGGAATGACGATGGGTTTTCTTCCAATTCTCGACATTGTCTTTTACCCCTTTCTTACCACACAAAGGCCAGGACCTCGCCGCCAACGTGCGCAGCACGAGCAGCCTTATCGGTCATGATGCCCTTAGAGGTGGAAATGATTGCGGTGCCCAGGCCCTTCATGACCTTCGGCATATCCTCGCAGTTGGTGTAGATGCGCAGGCCCGGCTTGGACACGCGGCGCAGACCAGCGATAACGGGCTCGCCGTTAGCCTGGTACTTCAGGGTGACAACGATGGTACCCTGAACGGTGTCGTTCTTCACCTGCATGCCCTTGATGTAGCCCTCGTCAACCAGGATCTGGCAGATAGCCTTCTTCATGTTGGAAGCGGGGATCTCCACAGAAGGGTGTTTGGCAGTGCTAGCGTTGCGGATGCGAGTCAGCAGGTCCGCGATAGGATCAGTAATCTGCATTTGCCACTAACCTCCTTAGATTAGCTCTCATTTGTTTTATAATGATACCGCCCCGAAACATCGTTGCCCCGGGGCGGAATCCGACTTGTTATCCAGCCCTCTGGTTAATTACCAGGAAGCCTTCTTGACGCCCGGGATCTCGCCCTTGTAGGCCAGCTCACGGAAGCACACACGGCACACGCCGTACTTGCGTAGCACGGAGTGGGGGCGGCCGCAGATGCGGCAGCGGGTGTATGCACGGGTAGAGAACTTAGCAGGACGAGACTGCTTGAGCTTCATAGACAGTTTAGCCATTGTAATCTCCTCCTTAGTTATTCTCAGCGAACGGAGCGCCCAGAGCCTTCAGCAGCTCCTTGCCCTCTTCGTCGGTCTTAGCGGTGGTAACGAAGCAGACATCCATGCCGCGGACTGCATCGACCTTCTCGAAGTCGATCTCGGGGAAGATGATCTGCTCCTTGATGCCGCATGCAAAGTTGCCGCGACCGTCAAAACCGTTGCCGTTGATGCCGCGGAAGTCGCGGACACGGGGCAGTGCGATGTTGAAGAAACGATCGACGAACTCGTACATACGCTCACCGCGCAGGGTGACCTTGCAGCCGATGGGAGTGCCCTGGCGCAGCTTGAAGTTAGCGACGCTCTTCTTGGCACGGCAGACGACCGCCTTCTGGCCAGTGATCTGGCCCAGATCCTTCATGACAGCTTCCAGGATCTTCTCGTTGTCCTTAGCTTCGCCGCAGGCAACATTGATGACGACCTTGTCCAGCTTGGGGATCTGCATAACGCTCTTGTAACCGAACTTCTTGTTCAGAGCAGGAGCAATTTCATTGACATACTGTTCTTTCAAACGAGCCATTGTTCCTTACTCCTTTCTTACAGCTCAGCGCCGCACTTCTTGCAGACGCGGACCATCTTACCGTCCTTCTCGACGTGGCCCACACGCACGGCCTTGCCGCACTTGGGGCAGATGGGCATGACCTTGGATGCGTACATTGCACCCTCAGCCTTGACGATACCGCCCTGCTCGCCCTGACGGCGGGGCTTGACGTGCTTGGTAACCATGTTCTGGCCCTCAACGATGACCTTGTTCTCAGAGGGGCTGACCTGCAGGACCTTACCAGTGTGGCCCTTGTCCTTGCCGCTGATGATCATTACGTTGTCGCCGGTTTTAACATGAAGATTATTCATTTTTAAAACCTCCTTACAGCGATTCCGGAGCCAGGCTCAGGATCTTGGTGTAGCCGGCATCGCGCAGCTCGCGAGCGACGGGTCCAAAGATACGAGTACCCTTGGGGCTCTTGTCGGCCATGACGATAACGGCGGCGTTCTCATCGAAACGGATGTAGGAGCCGTCGTCGCGGCGGACGCCATGCTTGCTGCGCACGATGACAGCCTTGACGACGTCGCCCTTCTTAACGGAGCCGCCGGGGGCTGCCTTCTTGACAGAGCAGACCACGACGTCACCAATGTTTGCGTATCTCTTGCGGGTGCCGCCCAGCACGCGGAAGCACATCAGCTCCTTGGCACCGGTGTTGTCGGCAACTTTGAGATAAGTTTGCATCTGAACCATTTCAGATATCTCCTTTCAAACTGTTCAAAGCAGCGGGCAAAGAAACTTACTTTGCCTTCTCAACGATACGGACCAGGCGCCAGCGCACATCCTTGGACAGGGGGCGGCACTCCATGATCTCAACACGGTCACCGATGCCGCACTCGTTCTGCTCGTCACGAGCCTTGAACTTTGCGGTACGCTTCAGGATCTTCTTGTACAGGGGGTGCTGCACGCTATCCTTAACGGCAACCACGATGGTCTTATCCATCTTGTCGGACACGACGACGCCGACGCGGGTCTTTCTCAGATTACGTTCTTCCATCGTTTAACCTCCTTACTGCTTCTCAGCCAGAACGGTCATCACACGGGCGATGTCCTTCTTGACTGCTTCGATGCGGCCGGGGTTCTCCAGCTGGTTGATGGCATGCTGGAAGCGCAGGTTAAACAGCTCGGCCTTCAGGTCTGCCAGCTTGCTGGTCAGCTCTGCGGTCTGCATTTCGCGGAGTTCATTAGCCTTCATTGGTGCCATCCTCCTTCACGGAGTCCTCACGGACAACAAATTTGCACTTGATGGGCAGCTTGTGCATAGCCAGGCGCAGAGCCTCACGAGCAGTTGCCTCATCGACATCTGCCAGCTCGAACAGAACGCGGCCGGGCTTGACAACAGCGACCCAGTACTCGGGAGAGCCTTTACCGGAACCCATGCGGGTCTCAGCGGGCTTCTCAGTAACGGGCTTATCGGGGAAGATCTTGATCCACACCTTGCCGCCACGCTTGATGTAACGAGTCATGGCAACACGAGCAGCCTCGATCTGAGTGGAGGAGATCCATGCCGGCTCCAGAGCAACAAGGCCGTACTGGCCCTGGCACACCACGTTGCCGCGGGTAGCCTTGCCGGTCATGCGGCCGCGCTGGACGCGGCGGTACTTAACACGCTTAGGCAGTAACATTACTTGTTGCCTCCTTCCTTCTTCTGAGCGTTCTTAGCGCTCTTGAGGACCTCGCCCTTGTAGACCCAGACCTTGACGCCGATGCGGCCATAGGTGGTGGCAGCCTCAGCGAAGCCGTAGTCGATGTCGGCACGCAGGGTCTGCAGGGGGATGGTGCCCTCGTGGTAGCTCTCGACGCGGGCGATGTCAGCGCCGCCCAGACGGCCGGAGCACATTGCCTTGATGCCCTTTGCAGGGACAGTTGCGCGATCGCGGGGGCTCATAGCGTTACGCATGCACTGCTTCATAGCGCGGCGGAAGGTAACGCGGTTCTCCAGCTGACGAGCGATGTCCTCGGCAACCAGCTGAGCGTTGGTAGCAGCGCTCTTGACCTCGATGACGTTGACGATAACCGTCTTGCCATACTCCTTGGTCAGCTTGTTCTGCAGAGCAACGCGCTCTTCGCCGCCCTTACCGATCACCATACCGGGCTTAGCGCAGTAGATGTTGACGGTAACGCGGGGAGCGGAAGTGGAAGGATCCACAGTGCGCTCGATCTCGATCTTGGGGACGCCAGCGTCCTTCAGCTGAGCCTTCAGCTCAGTGCGGATCTTGTGATCCTCGACGAGGTTATCGCTGAAATCCTTCTTGGAGGCAAACCAGCGGCTGTCCCAGTCTTTAATAACGCCGACACGAATGCCGTGCGGATTTACTTTCTGGCCCATTGTTTTCCCTCCTTACTCTTTCTCTTTCAGAACAACGGTCATGTGGCTGGTGCGCTTCAGGATGCGGTAGCCGCGGCCCTGTGCACGAGGCATCATGCGCTTCAGCGTCGGGCCGGGGCAGACGTAGCACTCGGCGACGTAGAGGTTGTTCTTGTCCATATTGAAGTTGTTTTCCGCATTTGCGGCTGCAGACTTCACCAGCTTCAGAAGGGGCTCACAAGCGGCCTTCGGGGTGTACTGCAGGATTGCCAGCGCTTCGTCCAGGGGCTTGTTACGGATCAGATCCATAACGATGGACACCTTACGAGGACTAATGCGGGCATAACGAAGAATTGCCCGAGCTTCCATGTTGTGTTCCTCCTTCTCTTACTTCGAATTACCGGTGTGGCCCTTAAAGGTACGGGTGGGAACGAACTCACCCAGCTTGTGGCCAACCATGTCCTCGGTCACGTACACAGGCACATGCTTGCGGCCGTCGTGGACGGCAAAGGTGTGACCAACGAATTCGGGGAAGATCGTGGAGGCGCGGCTCCAGGTCTTGATGACCTGCTTCTTGCCGGAAGCGTTCATAGCTTCAACGTGCTTCAGAAGAGCAGCCTGGACGAAAGGACCTTTTTTAATGCTTCTACCCATTGTCTTAAACTCCTCTCTTACTTAGCACGCTTCACGATGAGCTTATCGGAGCGCTTATGATGCTTGCGAGTCTTGAGACCCAGAGCAGGCTTGCCCCAGGGAGTCATAGGACCGGAGTGGCCAACAGGTGCGCGGCCCTCGCCACCGCCGTGGGGGTGGTCGCAGGGGTTCATGACGGTACCACGGCTGCCGGGACGGACGCCCATGTGGCGCTTACGGCCAGCCTTGCCGAGGTTGACGTTCTCGTGGTCGATGTTGGAGACCTGGCCGACAACTGCGGTGCAGTTGACAGGCACATTGCGCATCTCACCAGAGGGCAGACGGACCAGAGCGTAGCCATTCTCCTTAGCCATCAGCTGAGCCATGTTGCCAGCGGAACGAACCAGCTGAGCGCCGCGGCCGGGATACAGCTCGATGTTGTGGATGATGGTACCGACGGGGATGTTCTCGAAGGGCAGGCAGTTGCCGGGCTTGATGTCGGCGCCCTTGCCGCTGATGACAACATCGCCGACCTTCAGGCCGTCGGGAGCGATGATGTAGCTCTTGACACCGTCAGTGTACTCGACCAGAGCGATGAATGCGCTGCGGTTCGGATCGTACTCCAGAGTCTTGACGGTAGCGGGCATATCGGTCTTCTGACGCTTGAAGTCGATGACACGATACTTGGTGCGGTTGCCGCCGCCCTGATGGCGGACGGTGATACGACCGGTGTTGTTGCGGCCGCTGTGCTTCTTCATGGGCTCCAGCAGGCTGCGCTCGGGAGCGACCTTGGTCAGGACGCTGTAATCCGTGACGGTCATGCCGCGGCGGCCCGGAGTAGTGGGGCCATACTTTTTGATAGCCATTGTGCTATTCTCCTTTGTTTATCTTATGAATTATTATCGGGGTCATATCCCCATAGAGGAACCCTCGGTGGGTTCTATCAGACCATGCTGTTGAAGAACTCGATCTCCTTGGAGTCCTTGGTCAGGGTCACGATCGCCTTCTTGGAAGCGGCGGTGTAACCAGCATGCATACCCTGACGGCGGAAACGACCGCGGACAGAGATGGTGTTGACCTTGGAGACCTTGACGCCGGGGAACAGAACCTCGACAGCCTGAGCGATCTCGACCTTGGTAGCATCGGTAGCGACCTTGAAGGTGTACTTCTTGTCAGCGATACCGGCCATGGAGTTCTCGGTAATGACCGGCTTCAGGATAATATCATGTGCGGTTTTCATTAGCCAAGCACCTCCTCGAGCTTCTTCGCTGCGTCGACGCTGATGATCAGCTTGTCGGCGTTCAGCACATCGTAGGTGTTCACGCTGCCTGCGAAGGTGGTCTTGACGCCAGCGATGTTGCCAGCGCTCTTGACGAACTTTGCATCGACAGTCTCATTGACCAGCAGGTTCTTCTTGCCAGCGCCGACGGCGTTCAGCATGGAGACAACAGTCTTGGTCTTGTACTCGTCGCAGGCGAACTTATCAACAACGACCATGTTGCCATTGGCAGCCTTGTCGGACAGGACGCTCAGCAGAGCCAGGCGCTTGACCTTGTTGTTGATGTGGTAGTTGTAGCTGCGGGGCTTGGGGCCCAGAGCGACGCCGCCGTGAGTCCACTGCGGTGCACGGATGGAACCCTGACGAGCGTGGCCGGTGCCCTTCTGGCGCCAGGGCTTCTTGCCGCCGCCGGAAACTTCCATGCGGATCTTGGTGTTCTGGGTGCCCTGACGCTGGTTGGCCAGGAAGTTCACCACAGCAATGTGGACAGCCTTCTCGTTCGGGGTGATACCGAACACGGCGTCGGAAAGCTCGATCTCGCTAACATGCTGACCGTTCATATCGACTACGTTAAACTTTGCCATTGTAGCTTTCCTCCTTACGCCTTCACGCTGTTGGCCAGAGTGACGATGGTGCCCTTGGAACCGGGGACCGCACCCTTGACAGCGATCAGATTGTTCTCGGTGTCAACCTTGACAACAGTCAGGTTCTGCACGGTGACGCGCACAAAGCCCATGTGGCCGGGCAGGCGCTTGCCGGGGAACACGCGAGCAGGGGTAGAAGTGGAACCGTTGGAACCTGCATGACGAGCAACAGGACCGGTGCCGTGGCTCTCACGCAGACGGTGCTGACCGTAGCGCTTGATAACGCCCTGGTAGCCCTTGCCCTTGGAAACGCCCACGACGTCAACCTTGTCGCCAGCTGCGAAGACATCAGCCTTCAGCACATCGCCGACGTTCATTGCGGAGACATCTTCCAGACGGAACTCGCGCAGGGTCTTCTTAGGGGCAACATTTGCCTTCTTGAAGTGGCCTGCAGCTGCCTTGTTGACCTTCTTGGCGGAAACCTCGCCGAAGCCCAGCTGGACAGCCTGATAACCATCGCTCTCGACGGTCTTCTTCTGCACGACGGTGCAGGGACCAGCCTCGATGACGGTCACGGGAATGACCTTGCCGCTCTCATCGAACAGCTGAGTCATACCGACTTTCTTGCCGATAATGCCTTTAACCATTTTCTTTTCCTCCTGTAAAGGTTATTGGTTGGCAGCGCACGTCACTGCCAACATGACCCCTCGGGAAACGAGGGCATCGAATTTGATCGAGTGTCTTTTACAGCTTGATCTCGATGTCCACGCCAGCGGGGAGCTGGAGGCTCATCAGAGCCTCGACCGTCTTGTTGGACGGCTTCAGAATGTCGATCAGACGCTTATGAGTGCGGCTCTCGAACTGCTCGCGGCTATCCTTGTACTTGTGGGTAGCGCGCAGAACGGTGACGATCTCACGATCGGTGGGCAGGGGGATGGGGCCGGACACGCGGGCACCAGTGTGCTTTGCGGTCTCCACGATCTTCTCTGCTGCGGCATCGATCAGCTGAGCATCATAGCTCTGCAGACGGATTCTGATTTTCTCTTTGACTGCCATTGCTTACGCCTCCTGAAAAATTGTTTTGCCCTAGGCGAGCCGATAAATTGCTCTACACAGTTCCGGGTGTTCCTCGATTTGGCACTAGAAAAACCGGTGAACCGCTCGGCAGTTCTCCCGGAAATCTATTAGCAAATCAAATCCGAACATTGGTTCCGCCCGTTTCGCAGGTCGCCCTGCCGAGGGAACGTATTCCATCGCTGTCAGTAATTCTTTCGCCCGGTTCTAAGATCGGACATACTCCGCGGAAATAACCCATCTCAGCTATCGCCGGATGACAACCTCCCGCATCTACGCATATCGCTGGCCTGCACGACTTGTATCGCACAAGCCCTTTGCAGCCGAGAGATATTCTATCACATCTTCGTGCATTTGGCAAGTGTTTTTTCGAAAAAACGCAGATTTTCTTTTTTATTTGCTCTGTCTCATCTCCCGGGAGATTTTCTGTGCAGAATGCACAATCGGGTGGCAGTTTTTTCTGTGGAAAACCCCGCCGACACCAGTATGCCCCCGGGGGCCGGGCTCTATACCTATTATACAGCAAAAAGAGGCCGCCCCGGGTGGTTTCCCAAGGCGGCCCCTGTAAGGGGTCTGTATTTTTTTAGCGCATCTGGCACTTCAGGCTCTCGGCCTGAGCTGCGCTCAGCTGCCGGCTCACAAGGCCGTTGTGCTCCAGGGCAAACCAGCTGCCCCCCTCTGCCAGCAGGTCTTCCACCGACAGGGTGGTCGTTTTGAGGGTGGTAACAAAGACGATCTGCTCCACCCCCTGCTCCCGCAGGGCCTCCAGCGCCTCCCGGTTGCCGTGGAGCCGGGCGGACAGAGTGTCGGTCGTCACCCGCAGGGTGCGGCCCTGCTGCTGGGCGTTAAAAGGCAGGGGGTCGCCCTCCAGCGTCTCCACATGGAGCCAAGGGGTACCAAGGTCCACCTCATTGCTCTCCCCCGCCGGGGCATTCGGGCCGTCCGGGTTGGGCTGAGGACTCTCCGGGTTGGGCTGGGGGCGCTCCGGCTCCCACCACTCCCGTTTTATGGTGGTGCCGTCCTCGTTGTAGATGATGTGGTGGATGTAGCCGGTGGTCACGGCGATGATGTCCGCCTAGATCTCATCGCCGTCGACAGGTTGACCACCCGTCTCATTGCCGCCGCTGCCGATGGTAGCACCGGCACCGTAGTAGCCATCGCTCTTGCCGGCGGTCGCCGTCACCTGAGCGGCTCCGCTCACGGTGACATTGCTGCCGCTGGCATTGACACCGCCGCCGATGCCTGCACCAGCGGTGCCACCGGCAGCGGTCACCACGCCGCCGTTGATGGCGATGTCTTCGCCGTCGCCGCCGGTGCCGCCGCCGATGCCTGTACCATTGTCGCCACCGGCAGCGGTCACCGTGCCGCCGGTGATGGTGATGTTTTTGCCGTTGCCGTAGCCGCCGTAGCCGCCGTCGCCGCCGCCGATGCCGGCACCACCCCAACCACCGGTAGCGTTCACCGTGCCGTCGGTGATGGTGATGTTTTCGCCGATGCCACCATTACCGCCGCCGATGCCGGCACCACAGTCGCCACCCTTAGCAGTCACCGTGCCGCCTTTGATGGTGATGGTTTTGCCGCTGCCGTAGTTGCCGCTGCCGTAGTTGCCGCCGCCGATGCCGGCACTACCCCAACCACCGGTAGCATTCACCCTGCCGCCGGTGATGGTGATGTTTTCGCCGCTGCCGTAGTTGCCGCCGCCGATGCCAGCACCATATTTGCCTCCGGTGGCCTTCAGGCTGCCGCTGCCGGCTTCTTTATCGTCCTTCAGGGTCAGCGTGCCTGTGGAGGTGGAGGTGTTTTTTTCAAGGCCCGCCCTCTGAACGCCGCTTTTCAGCTCGTTATTGCCGTCCAGCTCGATCTCCACATTGCCCTTTCCCTGAACGCTCAGGGCGGCTTTTCCTTCTACCCAATAGCTTCCGGTGTCGCTCACATCGATCTTCACGTCTCTCAGGGTGAGGTTCAGCACCGTATTGGCAAAGTTGTTGATCACCGTAATGATGTTGCGGGCAGGGGCGGCAGCAGCAGCCGGGGCTGCCTGCTGGGGCTGGGCCTGTCGGTCGGCGCTTTCCGGCTGGTCAGCGCTTTCCTGCTGGTCGGCATCCTTCGGCTGATTAGTGCTTTCCGGCTGGTCAGCGCCCTCCGGCTGGTCGGCATCCTTCTGCTGGTCGGCGCTTTCCGGCTGGTCGGCGCTTTCCGGCTGGTCAGCGCCCTCCGGCTGGTCAGCATCCTTCGGCTCCTCAGCATCCTCCGGCTGGGCCGGGGCAGCAGGCTGGTAGTTGTCCTCTACCACAGGGCCAAAGCCGGAATCCTCTGCTGCGGGGCCTTCCAGGTCGCTCTCCAGCGAGGTGATGGCCTGGCCATGGGTGGTGATGACGGTCTCATCCCCGACCTGGTCCGTACAGTCCTCTTTGCCCTGTTGTTTGATGGTCTGGCTGCCATCCGCATTTTTGGTGATGGTAATATCGCCGTCGTCGATATAGTAGGTCCCTGCAAAGGCCGGAGCCGCCAGAGACACCGTGATGCTCAACGCTGCCATCAGAGCTGCTGCCCGGCGGAATGCGTCGGTCTTCCTCATGGTAGAGGTCTCCTTTCTTTTTCTACGTTTTCATTTTCTTGTGCTTTTTGTACTTCTTTGTTGAGAGTGTTTCTCATTTTCATTGTACCCCCCCCCCCCATATTTGCAATAGGGAAAAATAACAAAGTTTTTACTCAAAATCCTAATTTTTGCGGCAATATGCAACAAAATACAACAAACCCCCTCCCTGCCCCGGCGGGTGCTTCCCCCGGACGCAAAAAAAGAGGCCGCCGCATCCGCTCTGATGCAGCAGCCTCCCGGGGGAGCCCCCCTGGGTCATTTTGTTTTCAGTGCCTTTTCCAGCCCCTCTCTCGGGGTGACGTACACGGTGGTATACACCTCGTAGAGCACCATGCCGGGCTTTGCGCCGTTGGCTTTCCAGATGTTCTTCACCTCGGTGGTGTCCACGGCCACCTTGGCGGCGGCACCGGCCTTGAAGGTGCTGGAATACACGACAGCCAGCTCTGCGGCCTCCTGCTTCGTGGTGTCGGGGATGTCCTCGCCCCGGCTCATGACCACGACGTGGCTGCCGGGGGCCTTCTGAACATGGAACCACAGATCCTTGCCCCGGGCCGTGTGGAGGGTGAGCTTGTCGTTCTGGGCGTTGTTGCGGCCTACCAGGATCTCGAAGCCGTCGCTGGACGTGAAGCGGAGGAAATCGGCGGGCTTCTGGCGCTTGTCCCGCTGTTTGTAGTATTTCAGATAGCCCTGGCTCTTGAGCTCGGCGCGGATCTCGTTCAGCGCCGCCTCGCCGGAAGCCGTCTCCACCTCGTAGAGCACCGTTTCCAGATAGGCGATCTCCTTCTCGCCCTCGGCCAGCAGGTCCACCAGCATCCGGGCGGCGGTCTGCTTCTTCTTGTAGTTCTTGAAGAAGTTCTGGGCGTTCTGGCTGGGACTGAACCGCAGATCGAGCGGGATGGTGACTTCTTTGCCCTCATCGTACCAGTTCGGCACAGTGATGCTCTTCATGCCCTTTTCGGCGAGGTAGAGGTTGGCCGACAGCAGTTCGCCGTAGAGGCGGAGCTTTTCGCTCTTGCCGCTGGCGGCAAGCTCTTCCTGACGGGCCGCCTGCTTGCGGACGGCACGCTCGTACATATTGTGGACGGCTTTGTGGAGTTCCTTGCTCTTGGTGCGCAGGCGCTCGGCGCGGTCTTTCTCGGCGTAATAGCCTTCCAGCATCGCGTTGAAGGAGGGCCACTCCTTGATGAGATATTTCTCGCCGTACTGCTGGGGGCGGAAGAAGGTGTACTCCACCGGCTTGCCGTCCGGAGCGGTGACGCTGCACGGACAGCCGCCCGCGTCGTAGATCTCTTTCAGCTCGTCGATGGCCGCCATCAGCCGGACCTTCTGGGCCTCCGTCAGCTCATTGGCCAGCAGATGTTCTCCGTCAAAGGCGCGCCATGCGGCCTCGCGGCAGACCACCGGGCCGACACCTGCCACCGTTTTGTTCAGGGCGTCTGCCACCGGCAGGTCGCGCTCGCAGGCCGCCGCCACGATGGACGCCGAACTGACGGCCAGAAAATCAGGCCGGGCAGGCTTGGGGGGCGTCGTGTAGGGCAGGCCGGGCAGGAGCTGACGGACATCGCTGTCCTCGAAATCCACCCGCTTGAGGGCATCGATGATCTTGCCGTTCTGCACCAGCACCAGATTGGAGTAACGGCCCATCAGCTCGGCGCAGAGGATGTTGCGCACAAGGTCGCCCATCTCGTTGGTACACTGGAACTCGAAGTAGACGATCCGGTCGCCCGGCTCCATCCGGACGTCCAGCAGACGCCCGCCGGTGAGATGCTTCCGCATCAGCATACAGAAAGAGGGCGGCGTCTCGGGGTTTTCGAAGCTCTCCTCGGTCAGGCAGACTCGCGCTGAGCCGCTCCGGGCCGACAGCAGCAGGCTGTCAGTCTCCGTGCGGGTGCGCAGGGTGATGACCAGCTCGTCGCGGGTCGGCTCAAACAGTTTTGCGATTTTGGCGTCAGCCAGCGTGGTCTTCAATTCCGCCGCCGTCAGTGCCAGTGTCGCGGCATCCAATGCCATTTGTATTACCTCGTTTTTTGCCGATCGGCAAGACCTGTCCGGCCCTGCCGATCTGCTTCTTTATATTATAGATAAGTATAGGGGTCCCGGGCGTCCTCGCTCACAAGGACTTCCAACTCCGGAAAGGCCCTGCGCAGCTTCTCCGCCACCGCCGCGGTCACCGGGAACTCCGTAGCGTAGTGGCCTGCTGCGATGAGCGAGAGCCCCAGACGCTTTGCGTCGATGGCGTGGTGGTGGTTGGCCTCGCCGGTCAGCAGGCAGTCCGCACCCCGTGCAATGGCGTCCTCGAAGAGGCTTCCGCCTGCGCCGCTGATGACGGCCAGCCGCCGCACTGTTTTGCCGCTGTCGGCGAACTTGACCTGCACCGCAGGGCCGTTGAACGGCTGGTTGCAGCGGGCGGCAAGCTCTTTCTGCGCCTTTTTTGCCAGCTCGGGGACTGTGAGGGGCTCGATGCTGCCCACACGGCCGCAGCCCTCGGCGAAGGCTTCCATCTCCCGCATCCCAAAGAACCCGGCCAGCACCTCATTGACGCCGCCCTCGGCGGCATCAAGATTCGTATGCATACAAATCGCCGAGATGCCGCTTTTCACCAGCCGGAAAGCCACGTCCTGCCCACTCAGCTTTTTGAGGGGCGAGAAGATGACCGGGTGGTGGGACACGATGAGCCCGCAGCCCTTCCGGGCGGCCTCTTCCACCACCTCGGGGGTGATGTCCAGCGTCACCAGCACACGGGACACCTTGCCGCCGCAGTCTACCAGCAGGCCGGGATTGTCCCAGCTTTCGGCCAGAGCCAGCGGCGCGATGCGCTGCATCTCTTCGTATATCTGCTGTACCGTCGTCATGCTTTGCTCTCCCCTTTTATCAGTTCATCCATCTCTTTCGCCAGCTCTGTGCCGTCCGGCACACCGAGGCGGAGGCGAGGCAGCTTGGCTTTCTGCCATGCGGCGTAGCCTTCCCCCTCCGGCCACTGGCCGGTGAGGCCGAACAGGCACTCCCGGAACGTGGGCGTTTTCACCTCGCCGGTGTACTCGGCGGCCATGACCGCATACCAGCGGCCCGCCGCCTGCACCGGCCGGTCGGCCGCGAGGGAAAAACCATGTTCCCACAGCCAGCGGCGCAGATCGCTGTGGCGGGTGGCTGGCACCATCACAAGGCGAGGCCCGCCCGGCGCAGATACCCACGGGGCTTTCTCGATGATCTCCCACGTTGTCTGGGCCGAGACGCCCGCCAGCACGATGGTGCTCACCTCGCCCGGAGACAACACAGAAAGACCGTCGCCGAGCCTCAGCTCAGCGCGGTCTTTGCATCCGGCATATTCCAGCGTCTGTTCTGCCTTTGCCAGCGGGCCGGGGCGCAGGTCGGCCCCGATGACTTTGGGGTACTTCCCCGAAGCGGCCAGCACCGCCGTCAGCTTGCCGTGGTCGCAGCCGATGTCGGCCACCGGCTCGCCGGGGCGCACCAGCTCAGCGGCAGCGCTCAGACGCGCATCCAGTGTCGGCAGCACTCAGGACTTCTTGGAGGCCAGATGAGCGTTCAGCTTCTCCAGCAGCTCGTCGCAATCCACACCGTGGACCTCGCAGGCTTCCTCGATGCTCTCGCCGCGGGAGGCGGGGCAGCCCAGGCAGTGCATCCCGATCTCCATGAAGTAGGGAGCGGTGCTCTGGTCCATATCCAGAATGTCGCCGATGATGGTCTCACGGGTGACCTGCTTCACAGCCTTGGCTTCGTCCTTCTTGAGCATATTGAAAATATCAAACATGGTAGTTGTCCTTTCTGTCTCTTACGATGCGCCTTTGCGGCGCTCAGCTATAATATACCCCAATCATATCCTATATTTCAAGTAGTAATTGAAAAAAGCCCCCGCACTGCAAGCAGTGCGGGGGCCGTTAAGCTTCAGATTGTAGAATCAGCGCTTAGTTCTGCTTCATGCGAGCGAAGCAGTCAGAGCAGTAGACCGGACGGTCCTCACGGGGCTGGAAGGGAACCTTGCAAGCCTTGCCGCAAGCTGCGCAGACAGCGTCGAACATCTGGCGCTCACCGCCGTTGCTGCGTGCGCCGCCGTTCTTGCGGGCATCACGGCAGGGCTTGCAGCGCTGGGGCTGGTTCTCAAAGCCGCGAGATGCGTAGAACTCCTGCTCACCAGCAGTCCAAACAAACTCCTTGCCGCAGTCCTTGCAAACTAAAGTCTTGTCTTCGAACATAGTAGTATCTCCTCTTTGTTTAGTTCTTGCCCACGGAAGGATTGTAACCATACCTTTGGTTTTTAGGGACCATAGCGCTGATCGTAAGCTTACCAGGGGCTTGAATGAGTAAACGTCCTCTAGCTGAGGACTCCCCTATTGTACCGTTCTTTTTTTGATTTGTCAACCAAAAAACAACCCCTCGTCCGCTTTTTTGTGCATTCGGCATAATAAGACGGTCTTTGCTCGTGCAAAACAGCAAAAAGTCCACACCGCCCTTTGGGGGAGCGGTGCGGCCTTGGATGCCTTAAATGCAGAGATTACTTCTCGAGGACTTCCTTGGTGTCGCGGGCGATCATCAGCTCCTCGTCGGTAGCGATGACCAGAGTGCGGACCTTGGCGCCCCAGGCGGTGATGTCGCAGACATCGCCCACGGGATGCTCGTTCTTCTCGGTATCGATGCGGATGCCCAGCCAATCCATGTGGTGGCAGACCTTTGCACGGGCGATCTCGTCGTGCTCGCCGATGCCGCCGGTGAAGACGATGGCGTCCACGCCGCCCATAGCTGCGATGTAGCTGCCGACGACCTTCTTGATCTGGTAGTTCAGCATGTCAGAAGCCAGCTGAGCGCGCTTGTTGCCGTGGAGAGCAGCCTCCTCGACGTCACGCTTGTCGCTGGAAACACCGGAGATGCCCAGCAGGCCGGACTTCTTGTTCAGGATCTCGTCCAGCTCGTGGCCGGTGATGTTCAGGGTGTACTTCAGGTAGTTGACCACAGAGGGGTCCAGGTCGCCGCAACGGGTACCCATCATCAGGCCGGCCAGCGGGGTCATGCCCATGGAGGTATCAACGACCTTGCCCTGATCGACAGCGGCGATGGAGGAGCCGTTGCCCAGATGGCAGGTGATGAGCTTCAGGCGCTCAATGGGCTCCTCGAGGTACTCAGCAGCCTTGTGAGCGACGTACTTGTGGCTGGTGCCGTGGAAGCCGTAGCGGCGGACGCCGTACTTCTCATAGTACTCATAGGGGATGGCGTACATATAAGCCTTCGGGGGCATGGTGCTGTGGAAAGCGGTGTCGAAGACAGCGACCATCGGGACGTTGCCGAAGACCTTGCGGGCTGCCTCGATGCCGAGGATGCCTGCGGGGTTGTGCAGAGGAGCCAGGGGGCTCAGCTCACGGATGGTGTTGATGACCTCGTCGGTGATCAGGCAGCTGGCCTTGAACTTCTCACCGCCGTGGACGACGCGGTGGCCGATGGCGGTGATCTCGCTGACATCGTCGATGCACTTGCCCTCGCCGGTGGTCATCTTCTTCACGACCTCAGCAAAAGCCTCGGTGTGGGTGGGGAAGATAGCGGGAGTGGTAGCCTTGTGGCCGTTAGCTTCATGGGTGATCATGCTGCTCTCCATGCCGATGCGCTCGCACAGGCCCTTGCACAGCACCTTCTCACCGTCCATATCGATGAGCTGATATTTCAGGGAAGAAGAACCACAGTTGATAACCAGAATTTTCATCTTCTTGTTTCCTCCAGATATGTTTTTGTCCACCCCCGAGAGGGCAGAATTTTACAGATTGCTAGAATTATTATATAATAGGGTCGGCCGGTTTTCAAGCCGCAATGGCGGCAAAGCCTGCCACGAAGTCCCCGGGCTTTTTTGTACATCCTGCCCAGAATCCCGTCATTCTGCCCCAGTTCTCCATGCAGTATGACAGATATTTCACAAACTTTTGAGGTCACGCCATGAAATTTGCCGGTATCATCGCCGAATACGACCCCTTCCACAACGGCCACGCATGGCAGCTGGCGCAGGCAAAAGCGCTGGGTGCAGAGCGCGTCGCCGTCGCCATGAGCTGTTCGCTGGTGCAGCGGGGGGCGCTGCCCCTCCTGCCGGAAGCTGTCCGCACCCGGTCCGCCCTCACCTGCGGGGCTGACCTTGTGTTCGCCCTGCCTGCTCCCTGTGCCTGCGCGGGGGCAGAGGCGTTCGCCCGGGCGGGGGTGGCGCTGCTTGCCGCCGCCGGGTGCGACGGTCTGGTGTTCGGCGCCGAGACGCCCGACGCGGCCCTTCTGATGGAGGCCGCCGAGCTTCTTGACAGCGGCTCCTACCGCGCCGCCCTGAAAGCCCAGCTTGCGGGCGGCGCACGGAGCTTCGCCGCCGCGCGGCAGTCCGCCGCGGCTCAGCTTGCATCTGACGAGCGGGTCGCCGCCCTGCTGGACAAGCCCAACAACAACCTCGCTGTCGAATACTGCCGGGCCATCCGCAGCCTTGCGCCTCGGATGGAGGCTTATCCCCTGCCCCGGCAAGGCGCGAACCACGGTGAGGCGCTCCACTCTGCCCACGGGCAGTTCGCCAGCGCCAGCGCACTTCGCAAGCTCTGGGCCGAGGGCGGAGCGGACGCCGTCGCGCCTTACGTTCCCGAGGCGGTCTTCCCGCTTTATCAGGAGGCTTACGCCGCCGGGCAGTACACCGATTTTTCCGCCGCCGGGCGGTGCGAGCTGGCCCTTCTCCGGTCTGCCTGCCGGGGCAAAGCGCCCTTTGCAGACATCCGCGGCGTCTCCGAGGGACTGGAGCACCGTCTGGAAGCCGCCGTCCGTACCAGCACCACCTACGACGAACTTCTGGACGCTCTCACCACCGTCCGCTACCCCCGGGCGCGGATGCGCCGCCTCGCCATGGACGCCGCGCTGGGCTGCACCGCCGACAGTCTCCCCGCCCTTCCGCCCTATCTCCACCTGCTGGGAGGGAAGAAGGATGCCCTTCCTTTCTTAAAAAATTGCACCCTCCCTGTCTCCCACTCACTGGCCCGTCTGCGGGGATCAGGCGGTGCCTGCACCCAGATGGCCGAGGCGCAGCTTGCCGCCGCTGATTTTGGTACGCTCTGCCGCGTTTCACCCGAGGCCATGGGCGGTCTACTTCGTCAAAAAAATATCTTTTTGACGTAATGACAGAAATTTTTCTGCAAATTTTGTCATTTCGGCACTTGTATGCCAAAGCAGTTTCGGTGTATTATAGTAAGGATACTTGGATACAACGCCGCCTGTTCGACAGGTACAAGGAGGAACCATGGCACTTCACGTTCTGGACGAAGCCAACCGCTGCCTCGGCTGCAAAAAGCCGATGTGCCAGCAGGGCTGCCCCATCCACACCAACATCCCCGAGGTCATCCGCCTGCTCAAGGACAATCACCTCGACGACGCCGGCCGGATGCTGTTTGAAAACAATCCCCTGACCACTGTGTGCAGCCTCGTGTGCAACCACGAGAACCAGTGCGAGGGCCACTGCATCCGCAACCGGATGCCCAGCCACGACCCCGTCCACTTCTCCATCATCGAGGACTACATCTCCACCACCTACGCCAACAAGATGACTTCCGGCCCCGCCCCCAGGAACGGCATGAAGGCCGCTGTCGTCGGCTCCGGCCCTGCGGGCCTGACCGTCGCCGTCCTGCTGGCACGCTGGGGTTACGATGTCACCATCTTCGACGCCCGCGACAAGATCGGCGGCGTCATGCGGTACGGCATCCCCAACTACCGCCTGCCCGACAGCGTGCTGGACGACTTCCAGTACCGCCACCTCGAGCTGAAGGGCATCCACGTCCGCCCCAATACCGCCATCGGCAAGACCATCACCATCGACGACCTCTTCCGGGACGGCTACAAGAGCGTCTTTATCGGCGCCGGTCTGTGGAAGGCCAACGCCATGCACATCAAGGGCGAGACGCTGGGCAACGCGGCCTTCGGCATCGACTATCTGGCCAACTCCAAGGCCTTCCAGTTGGGCGACGACATCGCCGTCATCGGCGTGGGCAACTCCGCCATGGACTGCGCCCGCACTGCCATCCGCAACGGCGCACGCCACGTCACCTGCTACGCCCGCCGCGATGAGGAGTGCATCAGCGCTTCCGAGCATGAAGTGCGGTACGCCAAGCTCGAGGGCGTGGGCTTCCGCTTCTGCAAGGCTCCGGTGGAGATCCGTGAGAACGGCATCATCTGCCGCGACACCGTGAAGGGCGAGGACGGCAAGTTCACCCAGGTAGAGGGCAGCGAGACCTTCTACCCCCACACCGGCGTCATCGTCTCGGTGAGCCAGGGTTCTGAGAACTCTCTCGTCAAGACCACCACTGGCATCGAGACCAACCAGCGCGGTCTGCTCACCGTCAACGAGGACGGCAGCACCACCCGCGAGGGCGTGTTCGCCGGCGGCGACGCCGTCATGGGCGCGCGCACCGTCGTGGAGGCCGTGGCCATCGCCAAGAAGGTGGCCGAGTCCATGGACGCCTACATGAAGGCCCTGCCCGCCGACAACACTCCCGACCCCTACGCCGATATTCCGGTGTTCTCCACCCCGACTTCTGACGTTCTGGCAAAGCAGGGCGTCTAAATTCTGATCTTCAAGGCTGCTGTGCAAAAGCGCGGCAGCCTTTTCTTTTTGTAACATTTCTGTTTCTTTGCCAATCTTAGCCGCTCTTCTGTTGACGGACTTTTGTCTGTTTTTGTATACTTGATAAGGAAATATTTCTCAATTCCAACGCCCGGCGGCACTGCTTCCGGGCGGGAAAGGCTGGTGGACATCATTATCAAATCATCCATTCCCAAGCTTCGGGAGAAGCTGCTGGAGGCACTGCAGGCCGTCCTGCCCATCGCGGCCATCGTGCTGGTGCTCTGTTTCAGCATCGCCCCTGTTTCCCCGAGCATCCTGCTCTGCTTTCTGCTGGGCGCGGCCATGATCATCGTCGGCATCATGTTCTTCACCCTGGGTGCCGAGATGAGCATGACCCCCATGGGCGAGCGGGTCGGCTCCATGCTCACCCGAAGCCAGAACCTCTTTCTCATCATCGGCGTGGGTTTCCTGCTGGGCTTCCTTATCACCATCTCAGAGCCTGACTTACAGGTGCTTGCCAATCAGGTACCCTCCATCCCCAACATGACCCTCATCCTCTCGGTGGCTGTGGGCGTGGGCATCTTCCTCGTCATGGCCTTCCTGCGTATGCTGCTGGGCATCCCGCTGCCCCGGTTGCTGGTCATCTTTTACGCTGCCATCTTCCTTCTGGCTGCATTTGTGCCGAAAGAGTTTCTGGCCGTAGCCTTCGACTCCGGCGGCGTCACCACCGGCCCCATGACCGTCCCCTTCATCATGGCGCTGGGCGTCGGTGTGTCGGCCATCCGTTCCGACCGCCATGCAGCGGACGACAGCTTCGGCCTCGTAGCCCTCTGCTCCGTGGGTCCCATCCTCGCCGTCCTCATCCTCGGCATCCTCTTCAATGCCAGCGAGAGCAGCTACGTGCCGCCGGTCATCCCCGAAGTGGGCGACTCGGTGGAGCTGTGGCAGCTGTTCAGCGAGGGCCTGCCCACCTATCTGCACGAGATTGCCACTTCCCTGCTGCCCATCGTCGTGATGTTCGGCATCTTCCAGCTCGCCGCCCTTCACATCGACCGGCGGACGCTGGGCCGCATCGGCGTAGGCCTCGTCTATACTTACATCGGCCTCGTGCTCTTCCTCACCGGCGCGAACATCGGCTTCATGCCCGCCGGCAACTACCTCGGTCAGGTCCTTGGCGGCCAGAGCAGCCGGTGGCTGCTCATCCCCATCGGGATGCTCATCGGCTACTTCATCGTCCGGGCCGAGCCTGCGGTCTATGTCCTCAACAAACAGGTCGAAGAAGTCACCGACGGTGCCATCTCCGCCGGGACGATGGGCGCGGCCCTCTCGGCCGGCGTCGCCCTCTCGGTGGGCCTTGCGATGGTGCGCGTCCTCACCGGCATCTCGATCCTGTGGTTCCTCATCCCGGGCTACCTCTTCGCCATCAGCATCTCCTTTGTGGTGCCGAAGCTCTACACCGCCATCGCCTTTGACGCCGGCGGCGTGGCCTCCGGCCCCATGACGGCCACTTTCCTGCTGCCGCTGGCGCAGGGTGCCTGCATCGCCGTAGGCGGCAACATCGTCACCGACGCCTTCGGCGTGGTGGCCATGGTCGCCATGACGCCCCTCATCACCGTCCAGCTCATGGGCCTTGTGGCCCAGCTCAAGACCCGCAAGGCCCGCAGCGCCCAGCCTCTGCTGGATCCTGCCGCCCTGCTGGCCGAACTGCCGGACGACGCCATCATCGAGCTGTAAGGAGGCTTTGCCGTGAATACGCTTTACTGGCTGGTCACCATCACCGACCGCCCCACGACAGACGCCTTTCTGAAGCTGTATAAGAGCTTCGGCGTCGATGTCAGCCTCCGCACCGTGGGTGCCGGCACCGCCGTTCAGGAGACGCTTTCCACCCTCGGGCTGGAAAAGACCGAAAAAGCCGTGCTCTTTGCCATCATCACAGCGGACAGCTGGCCCCGCATCCAGAAAGCCCTGCGTCGCCAGATGCGCATTGATGTGCCGGGTACCGGCATCGCATTCATCGTCCCGGTAAGCAGCATCGGCGGCAAACGCGCCCTGCTGTTCCTCACCGAACACCAGACCCTTGAGCTGAAGGAGGAAAGCACCTTGAAAGATACCCGTTACGACCTGCTGCTGGTCATCGCCAATCAGGGCTACACCGGCTCTATCATGGACGCGGCCCGGGCCGCAGGAGCCGGCGGCGGCACCGTCATCCACGCCAAAGGCACCGGCATGGAGGGCGCGGCCAGGTTCATGGGCATCGACCTCGTGAACGAAAAAGAGCTGGTGCTCATCGTCAGCCGCACTTCCGAGAAGAACGCCATCATGAAAGCCATCATGGACAACGCCGACAAAAAGGCCGGCTCCATCGTCTTCTCGCTGCCCGTCACCGACACCGCCGGCCTGCGCCTGCTGGACGAAGAGTAAAAAATCAAACTTTCATCTGTCAAATGAACAAAAATCCACGCTCCGGCAGGCCGCCGGGCGTGGATTTTTTTGCCGTTTTCCGGTATGATAGAAGAGATATGGGAGGAAACGCTATGAATCAGAATCCGCACTGGAAGCAGCTTATCTGGAACTGGGCTTCCATCATCTTCGGCAACGCGCTCTACTCGCTGGCCGTTGCGCTGTTCCTCGAGCCGGCGGGCCTCATCACCGGCGGCGCGACCGGCATCGCACTGGCCATCGGGCGATTGACGGGCCTGTCCGTCTCGGGGCTGCTGTTCTTCATCAACCTCGCCATGCTGGTCTGGGGCTGGGTGGTCCTGGGCCGGGCCTTCGCCCTCAATACGCTGGCCAGCAGTGTTCTCAGCCCCGCCTTCCTCGCCCTGTTCGAGGGGATGGCAAATGGCCGGGTGCTGACGGAGGACATCTTCCTCTGCACCGTCTTTGCGGGCCTCGGCATCGGCGTCTCGCTGGGCATCGTCATCCGCTCCGGTGCATCCACCGGCGGCCTCGACATCCCGCCGCTGGTGCTCAACAAATGGTTCAAGCTGCCGGTGTCGGCCACCATGCTGGCCTTCGACATCATGGTCCTGCTGATGCAGGCTGTGTTCAGCCCGATGCCGCAGGTGCTGTACGGCATTGTGATGGTGCTCATCCACACCATCGTCATGGATAAGATGCTGATGATGGGTGCCAGCCGCACCGAGGTAAAGATCATCAGCAGCCAGTCCGACGCCATCTGTGCCGCCATCCTCGAGCAGCTGGACCGGGGCGTGACCATCCTCCACGGCGAGGGCGGCTACACCCACGAGTCCAGCGCCGTGCTGCTGAGCATCGTGTCCAACCGGGAACTGCCCCGGCTGGAAAAGCTGGCCCACAGCATCGACCCCACCTGCTTCCTCATCGTGAGCCATGTCACCGAGGTCAGCGGCCGGGGCTTCTCGATGGATAAGGATTATTTGTAAAACAAAGGGGAATGCCGAACGGCATTCCCCTTTGTTTTACAGTAATGGTGCAATAACTTTCAGTAAAATTCCTGCCAGATGGAGCAGTACTTTGCCCTCCCAGATGCTCTCCCGGGTGGGCTCGACATCGCGGCAGAATTCCAGCGTCTTCTGGAAATCCTTCTCGATGGCGGGGATGCAGGCGGTATCCTTCATCCAGACCGCATTCTCGAAGTGGTGGTAGAGGCTGCGGTAGTCGAGGTTTATGGTACCCACCACGGCCTCGCTGTCGTCCACCACAAAGACCTTCGCGTGGACAAAGCCGGGCAGCCACTCGCTGATCTTCACACCCGAGTCCAGCAGAGACTTGTAGTGCGTCTTCGCCAGCGCATAGGCGAACTTCTTATCCGGCACATGGGGCAGGATGAGGTGGACGTCCACGCCCCGCTCTGCCGCGAACTTGAGGGCCGTTTCCAGCTCGCCGTCGAGGATGAGGTAGGGCGTCATGATGTGGATGTAGCGCTTGGCGCGGTTGAGCAGGTCGATATAGACCATCTCTCCCACCCGCTCACCGTCCAGCGGGCAGTCGCCGTAAGGGGCCGCGAACCCCTTCGCCGGGACGGAGTGGGGCGGCACGGAGAGGAACTTCTCAAACTCCGGCTCCCGGAGGATGCTCCACATCTCGAGGAAGAGGATGGTCAGCGGTCGGACAGCCTCGCCTTCCAGCATGACGGCGGCGTCCTTCCAGCGGCCATACTTCTCGATGTGGTTGATGTACTCGTCGGCGAGGTTCACGCCGCCGGTAAAACCCACCTTGCCATCAATGACGAGAATTTTCCGGTGGTCGCGGTAATTATAATGGGTCGAGACAAAGGGCTGCACCGGCGAGAACACCCGGCACTGGATGCCCAACTTTTCGAGGCGGCTGGGGTAATCCCGGGGCAGGGTGGTGAACTCACAGGTGCCATCGTACATCACCCGGACGTCCACGCCCTCAGCGGCCTTGCGGGCCAGCACTTCGAGGATCTTGCCCCACATGAGGCCCTCGTCGATGATGAAGTACTCGAGAAAGATGTACTTTTCGGCCTTTTCCAGTTGGCGCAGCAGCTCTTCGAACTTGGCCTCGCCGCCGGGAAAGTAGGTAACTTCCGTGTTCCTGTAGACCGAGAAGCCACCGCCCTTTCCGTGGAGATACCGCGCCAGCGAGGCCGCGCCGGGGTCGGCTTCGGCCAGCTCCTGGGCCGCAGCCAGCGGCTGGGGCTGTAAGCCCCGGGCCTCCTCAGTGAGGTGGGTCACCCGCTTTTTCAGGGCATTGTGGCCGATGTTGCTCTTGACGTAGAAAAACAGCGGCACACCCACGACCGGCAGGATGGCGATAGTGACCATCCATGTGATTTTAGCACTGTTGTCCATCTCGCTGTTGAGGATGTAGACCACCATGAAGGCCGACATGGCCACGCTGCCGCCGAAGTAATGAGGCAGCAGTCCGCCGAACCACCGGAACACGCTCCACAGTACACCGACCTGCAACAGCATGAGCAGCAGCACCAGCCCGAAGCGGCTGAAAATCGCGTGGACGATGCCTTTCTGACCTTTTTTCAGGAGCCGGAGGCCGCCGTCCTCGAACTGCTGCATCCTGTCTTTCATGTTCTGCTGAAGTTCTTCTTTTTTCATGCTTCTCCTTTCGGGCGGAGGGTGACGGCAAACAGCCCCTGGGCCGCATGGCAGTCCTCCACCAGCTGTTTCGGCTGCGGGCAGACGCCGTGGTCATGCCACGGGTCGTTGAACCAGTAGTTTTCGTCATCGTAGCCCACCAGCAGCAGGCAGTGTTCGTTGCACTTCCATGCAAAGTCAGTGCCATCGGCCAGCAGCCAGTGATCACGCTTTTCCGGCACGGGCTGGAAATCCAGCGTCGCCCAGAATACCACCGGCATCCCGGCGTCGATATAAGGGCAAAGCTCTGCCGCCGTCTTGCCGCTCTCGTCCACAACTTCGAACTTGTCGGCTGCGCCCTCGTGCTCCAGAGCGCTGTTCAGGGCCTTGACGATACAGGGCGAATAGCAGCCGTAGCCGGTATGGTCGTGGGGGTCGCCGGGGTAGACCTGCCACGGGTCAGGGCCGTAGAGTTTTCCGTCCTGTTCCCAGTAAGGAGCGTGGGGCAGGTCGCGGGCGATGAAGGTATCCGGGTCGATGTCGATGCCCACGGCCTGGAGCAGCATGACGCTGCTGATGCTCTCGCAGCCGTTGACCCAGCGCTCAGTCTGGTCGATGTACGGGGCAGGAACGATTTTTTTCATCAAAATGCCTCCCAGCGGAGATTCGGCTCTGTCAAAACAGAGCGAAGTGTGTTATTATGTAGGATAAGAATATTATACCCTATTCTGGGGATTTTTTCTACAACAATCGGCACGCGGAGGTTTTTGGAACATGAACAATCTGATCATCGGCATCGCAGGCGGCTCCGGCAGCGGCAAGACCACACTGGCCTGTCGGCTCAAGGCACTTTTCGGGGAGGACGAGGTGCGCCTCATCTCCCACGACAGCTACTACAAGCGCCACGACGAGCTGCCCTTTGAAGAACGCTGCAAGCTGAACTACGACCACCCGGACGCCTTCGACAACGCCCTGCTCATCTACCACTTACAGGAGCTGAAGGCTGGCCGCGCCATCGACTGCCCGGTGTACGACTACGCCGACCACAACCGCAGCAACGAGGTGCAGCACATCGAACCGGCCCCCGTCCTCATCGTGGAAGGCATCCTCCCCTTCGTGGAGCCGGAGCTGTGCGCCATGTTCGACTACAAAATTTTCGTGGACACCGATGCTGACGAGCGCATCCTGCGCCGTCTGGTGCGGGACGTCAAGGAGCGCGGCCGCTCCCTCGACAGCGTCATCAACCAGTACCTCACCACCGTCAAACCCATGCATGAGGCTTTCGTTGAGCCCAGCAAGCGGAACGCAGACATCATCGTCCCCAACGGCGGCGAGAACACCACCGCCATCGAGATGCTGGCCCACCACATCCGCAGCCTCATCGAGAAGGCCAATATGCTCTAAAAGCTTCTGATACAACAAAACCGGAGTCCCTGCGGGGACTCCGGTTTTGCTGTATCAGGCTCAGTGATAATACTTGATCTTGACGTCCTTGCCGAAGGCCTGGCTGCCGAGAACGCAATCCTTGCTGATCTTGACTTCCTTCAGCGGGCACTTATTGAATGCGTAAACGTCGATCGTTTTCACACTGCTGGGGATGGTCACGGACGACAGGCTGGTGCAGCTGGCAAAGACCGACCAGTCCAGCTTCTCGGTGCCTTCCGGCAGGACGATGTTCGTCAGGCTGCTGCACCAGCCGAAGCAGGCGTAGTTCAGGGTCTTCAGGGTGCTGGGCAGGGTGACTTCCCGCAGGGCAGAGCAGCCTTCAAAGGCATTGTCTGCAATGCTGGTCATCCCCTCCGGGAGCACGATGCTCTCCAGCGAGGTGCAGGATGCAAAGGCGCCTTCGGCCAGCTCGGTCACGCTGGCCGGAACGGTATAGGCCGTCAGACCGCCTGCGGCAGGGCAGCGGATGAGCTGGGTCATGGCCTTATTGTAGAGGATGCCGTCCTGCACGGTGAGACAGGGGTTGGCTGCGCTCACCTCGATGCTGGAAAGGGCCTTGCAGCCATAGAGAGCGCGGCGCCCCACTTCCTGCAGGCTGTCGGGCAGGGTGATGCTGGTGAGGCCGGTGTAGTAGGCGCTGCCGACGTTATTGAATGCAAATGCGCCCAGCTTGGTCACACCCTCGCAGACCTGTACCGCCTGAATGGTGCTCAGCCCGTCGGGCGAAGCTGCCAGCAGCTCCTCGGCCCACGGGGCGCGGCTGCCCTCGTTCGTAGAGAAATCGTTCATCGGGCCGCTGCCATAGATGTAGAGCACGTTGTCAGCGCCGAGGCCCCAGTTGACGGCCTCGCCGCACTTGCCGGAGCGGACGAGCGCCACGCCGGGCGCTGAGATGGAATTTTCCTGTTCCAGAAATGCTGCCGGCACCTGCGCCGCCAGTGCGGACGGCGCCCCCAGAAGCATTGCCGCCGCCAGTGTCAGCGCTGCAGCGCGGCCAAAGGGTCTGTGCATAAAAACACCCATTTTAAGTTCCTCCTCTTTGCGGCAGTTCTTTTTCTGCCCTGTTTTCTATATCATACGCTTTTTTGTCCGGATTGTCGATATGTCTGCCCGTTTTTCAACAAAAAACCTGCTGTTCGTGGAAAACAGCAGGTTTTGCATCATTCTTTGATGGAAGTGCGCACCAGTGCGCGCTTGAGGCGGGCCTGTGCCATCTCGTACTCGCGGCGGTCGAGGTCTTTGCGGGCCAGGATCTCTTCGGCGCGCTTTTTTGCGGCCTCGGCGCGGGTGTGGTCGATCTGCTCAGCCCACTCCCATGTGGTGGCTACCAGACGCACCTCACCGTCCAGCACGGTGAGCATCCCGCCCATGCAGGCGGCACGGCGGCGGCTGCCCTCGGCATCAACGATGTGGGCCTCGCCCATGCCCAGCGCGGTGCAGTAGTCGCCGTGCTTGGCCAGAATGGCAAGGTCACCGTCGATGGCGCGGCAGACCACACGCTCGGCCTGCCCCTCAAAGGCGCAGCCGTCCGGTGTGACCACCGTCAGATGAAAGGTCGTCATGGTTTACCCCTTCTTCGCCTTAGCGAACACATCGTCGATGGTGCCTGCGAACAGGAAGGCGCTCTCGGGCAGGTCGTCGCACTCGCCGTTCAGGATCATACGGAAGCCGCGCAGCGTCTCTTTCAGCGGGACGTACTGGCCGGGCATACCGGTGAACTGCTCTGCAACGTGGAAGCTCTGGCTCAGGAAGCGCTGCACCTTGCGGGCGCGGCTGACGGTGCGCTTGTCATCCTCGCTCAGCTCGTCCATACCCATGATGGCGATGATGTCCTGCAGCTCCTTGTAGCGCTGCAGCACCTTCTGGACGGCACGGGCGATCTCATAATGCTCCTGACCCACGACCTCCGGGCTGAGGATACGGCTGGTGGAGTCCAGCGGGTCCACAGCGGGGTAAATGCCCTGAGAGGCGATGTCACGGCTCAGGACCGTGGTAGCGTCCAGATGGGTGAACGTCGTTGCGGGGGCCGGGTCGGTCAGGTCGTCGGCGGGGACGTAGACAGCCTGCACCGAGGTGATGGAGCCCTTGCGGGTGGAGGTGATGCGCTCCTGCAGAGCGCCCATCTCGGTAGCCAGCGTAGGCTGGTAGCCGACGGCGGAGGGCATACGGCCCAGCAGAGCCGACACCTCAGAGCCTGCCTGAGTGAAGCGGAAGATGTTGTCGATGAAGAGCAGCACGTCCTGATTCTTGACGTCGCGGAAATACTCCGCCATAGTCAGGCCGGACAGTGCCACGCGCATACGGGCTCCTGGGGGCTCGTTCATCTGGCCGTAGACCAGCGCCGTCTTGTTGATGACGCCGCTCTCGGTCATTTCGCCGTAAAGGTCGTTGCCCTCACGGGTGCGCTCGCCGACACCGGTGAACACCGAGTAGCCGTTGTGCTCGGTGGCGATGTTGTAGATCAGCTCCTGGATAAGGACGGTCTTGCCGACACCGGCACCGCCGAACAGACCAATCTTGCCGCCCTTGGCGTAGGGGCAGATGAGGTCAACGACCTTGATGCCGGTCTCCAGAATTTCGGTAGTGGACTGCTGCTCCTCATAGCTGGGAGCGGGGCGGTGGATGGGCCAGTAAGCCTCCGGGGTGGGGGCGGGCTTATTGTCCACCGGCTCACCCAGCAGGTTGAACACGCGGCCCAGGCACTGGTCGCCGACGGGGACCTTGATGGACTCGCCGGTGTCCACGGCCTCGGTGCCGCGCACCAGGCCGTCGGTGCTGCTCATGGCGATGCAGCGGGCGACGTTGTCACCGGTCAGCTGCGCCACCTCGACCACCAGCTTCTGGCCGTGGTTGTCGATCTCGATGGCGTTGAGCAGGTCCGGCAGCTCTCCATCCTTGAACTGGATGTCCAGCACCGGGCCGATGACTTGGATCACCTTGCCGATGTGTTTTTCGGACATAGGCTACAACTCCTTCTCTTTTAATGGAATGCTCTTTGTCAGCGTCCTTGCCCTCTCAGGCCGCTTCGCGTCCAGCTCTCCCAGAGGGAGAGCCTGAAACGTATCGGTCAGCTTTAAGCCTCTCCCTTTGGGAGAGGTGGCATTGCGCAAGCAATGCCGGAGAGGGCAAGCCGCCTTAATTTTCCGCACCAGCCACGATCTCAGTGATCTCCTGCGTGATGGCGGCCTGACGGGCGCGGTTGTAATACAGATTCAGATGCTCTATCATCTCGCCGGCGTTCTTGGTGGCGGCATCCATGGCGGTGCGGCGGGCGGCCAGCTCACTGGCCACGCTCTCGCACACAGCGCCGTAGAGGACACCCGCCACATACTCGGGGATGATAGCGCCGAACACTTCCTCGCAGCTGGGTTTGTACAGGATCTGGCTCCGACGGGCCTCGGCCTTCTGGGCCTCGGTGGGCTCGATGGTCAGGGGCAGCACCTCGAGGGTGGTGGCCGTCTGGGTCATCATGGAGTCAAAGCGGGTGTAGCAGAGCTTCACCGCGTCGTACTCGCCCTTGAGGAAGCCTTCCGTTATCTGGTGGGACAGGGTGAAGCACTCGCTCACCGACACATCCGCCGCCATCAGCACCTCGGGGGTGAAGAGGCCGGCCCCGTGGTGGGCGAAATACTCTGCGGAGCGCTTGCCGATGGGCAGCACGGTGACGGGGCCTTCGGCGGCGTCGGCCTGCTTGAACACATTGGCGTTATAGCCGCCGGCCAGGCCGCGGTCGCCCGCGATGACCACCAGCAGGGTCCGCTTGATGTCGTCCCGGCGCAGATAGGGATTGCGGGCGCGGGGGTCTGCCGCCGCGATCTTGGTCAGCGATTCGTACAGCGTCTCAAAGTAGGGGCGGCTGTGCTCCACCCGCTCCTTGGCACGGCGCATTTTGGAGGAAGCCACCAGCTCCATAGCCTTGGTGATCTGCATGGTACTCTCTACGCTTTTGATGCGCAGCTTGATGTCCTTCATGGAACCTGCCATGCGTTACGCCTCCTTCCTGTCAGTGTGCCTTGATAAAGTTCTCGGTGTAAGCGGACAGCACACCCTTCAGAGCTTCCTCGGCGTCCTTTTCCAGCTTGCCGGTGGTGCGGATGGTCTCCATCACGGAGGCACCGGCTGCGTCGGTATCGAGATACTCGTACAGGCCCTTCTCGTACTCGGCCACGGCAGGCACCTTGATGTTCACGAGGTAGTCGTGGATAGTCGCGTAGAGGATGGCCACCTGTTTTTCGACCGCAACGGGAGCGGAGCGGTTCTGCTTGAGCACCTCGACGATACGCTCGCCCTGTGCCAGACGGGCCTTGGTGTCAGCGTCCAGGTCGGAGCCGAACTGCGCGAAGGACTGCAGCTCACGGTACTGAGAATAAATCAGCTTCAAAGTACCGGCGACCTTCTTCATAGCCTTGATCTGGGCGTTGCCGCCGACACGGGAGACCGAGATGCCGGGGTTGACGGCCGGCATGACGCCCGAGTGGAACAGCTCCGTCTCAAGGAAGATCTGGCCGTCGGTGATGGAGATGACGTTCGTGGGGATGTAGGCGGACACATCGCCCGCCTGCGTCTCGATAATGGGCAGTGCCGTCAGGCTGCCGCCGCCCAGCTCGTCGGAGAGCTTGGCCGCGCGTTCCAGCAGACGGGAGTGCAGATAGAAGACGTCGCCGGGGTAAGCCTCACGTCCCGGGGGACGGCGGATCAGCAGCGACAGGGCGCGGTAAGCGACAGCGTGCTTGGACAGGTCGTCGTAGATGATAAGGACGTGCTTGCCCTTGTGCATGAAGTATTCGCCCATGGCACAGCCGGAGTAGGGAGCGATATACTGCAGGGGCGACAGCTCGGATGCCGTTGCCGACACCACGATGGTGTAGCTCATGGCACCGGCCTCGGTGAGGCTCTGCACGAGGTTTGCCACGGTAGAGCGCTTCTGGCCGATGGCGACGTAGATGCAGATGACGTCCTTGCCCTTCTGGTTGATGATGGTATCGGACGCGATGGTGGTCTTGCCGGTCTGGCGGTCGCCGATGATCAGCTCACGCTGGCCGCGGCCGATGGGGATCATGGAGTCGATGGCCTTGATGCCGGTCTGCAGCGGCTCCTTGACGGGCTGGCGCTCGATGATGCCGGGAGCAGGGCTCTCGATGGGGCGGAACTCCGTCGTCTCGATGGGGCCTGCGCCGTCGATGGGCTGGCCCAGTGCGTTGACGACACGGCCGATCAGTGCCTCGCCCACAGGGACGGACACGACCTTGCCGGTGCGCTTGACGATGCTGCCCTCTTTGATTCCGACGTCGGAGCCCAGCAGAACGATGGAGACGGTGTTCTCCTCGAGGTTCTGGGCCATACCGTACTCGCCGTTCTCAAACTGGAGCAGCTCGCCTGCCATGCACTTTTCCAGACCGCTGGCGCGGGCGATGCCGTCGCCCACCAGAATGACCGTGCCGACCTCGCTCTGCTCGATGACATTTTCGTAATGCTTGATCTGAGCACGGATGATCTTGGAGATCTCTTCAGGTTTCAGTTGCATTGTTGTGTCTTCACCACTCAATTCTTTGTAAACTTTCGGGTGGATAGCCCTCTCAGTCAAAGCCTGATGGCTTTGCCAGCTCTCCCGTGGGGAGAGCCCTTGGCAGGCCGGTCTTGCCGCATCTCATCGCCTTACGGCTCTGAGAGCTGCCGGGCCTTGCGTTGGCCGGAGGGCTTCGTATGATTTACAGCGTCGCTGCTGCGATGCTGCTGCGCAGGCCGGCGAGGCGGCTGCGGACGGTGCCGTCCAGCTCGGTGCCTTCGATGTCCAGCCGGATGCCGCCCAGCACAGCAGGCTCGACCTTCGTTTTGAGGTCAATGTGCCTGCCGGTGACTTTTTCCAGCTTTTCGTGCAGGCGTCTGGTCTGCTCTGCCGTGAGAGGCACAGCGGAAACAGCAGTCGCTTCCAGAATGCCGTGAGCCTCATTGTAGCGCAGGCGGTAAGCCCGGGCGCAGCCCGGCAGCTCCCGCAGAGCGCCTTTTTCGCACAGCAGCTTCATAAAGTTGAGCACATAGAGGTGGACCTGCCCGCGGAAGGCTTCGTCCAACAGCGCACAGCGCTCTTTCTTGGGGATGCTGGGGATGCTGAGCAGATGCAGATACTCGGCGTCCCCGTTCAGCAGAGCCGTCACGCCATCCAGTTCGCCCAGAATGCGCTCGTCCAGCCCTTCCTCCGCGGCCAGGTCGTACAGGCTTCCGCCGTACATCCTTGCAGTCTCGGTCATGATGCTTCACCCACGTTTTTGATAAATTCGTCGATCAGGTCCTGATGGTCAGCCTCTTTGATTTCGCGCTCGACCACCTTGGAGGCGATCTCCATCGCCATACCGCCGATCTCGTCCTTGACCTCGTTGACAGCCTTCTTGCGCTCCTGCGCAATGTCGGTCTCGGCCTTCTGCTTGAGGGCAGCGGCCTGTGCGCGGGCCTCGCCCAGCAGCTCTTCGCTGCGGGCAGCAGCCGTTTTCTGGGCGGCGGCCACGATCTGGTTGGCCTCGGTGCGGGCATTCTGCAGGTTCTGCTCGTACTCCGCCTTCATGGCCTCAGCCTCGGTGCGCAGCTTCTCGGCGTCCGCAATCTGGCTGTCCGCCTTGGCCTTGCGCTCGGCGATGACTTTTTTGACCGGGTTCAGCAGCAGCTTTTTGAAGATCACCAGCTGGATCATCAGGTTGCAGATCTGGGCCAGAAACGTCCAGCCATCCAGCGTGATCAATGCCTGATAAAGTTGCATAAGCGTCTCCCCTTTCTCTTGAAATCAAGCTCTGAAAGGAGCGCTTACTGCAGGTAGTTCATGAACATGCCGGGTGCGAGGAAGATGAGCAGCAGGCCGGTGACGAAGCCGTAGATACCGGTGGTCTCAGACAGTGCGACGCCGAGGATGAGGGTGCTGGTCACGTCGCTCTTGCACTCGGGCTGACGACCGACAGCCTCACAGGCAGCAGCGGCAGCGTTGCCTTCGCCGATACCAGGGCCGATACCTGCGATCAGTGCGCAGCCTGCGCCGATGCCGCAGCCAGCCAGAGCGATACCACGAGCAAGGAATTGAAAGTCAGTCATAGTTTGTGTCCTCCTGAAAATGTTTGTTTTTGGGGGATGCCGGGGCGGGAGGCTTACTCCTCACCGGCAGCACGTTTGATGAAGATGGTGGTCAGGGTACAGAAGATGAACGCCTGAATGCAGCCACCGAACCAGTCGAAATACAGGCCCGTGAAGGCCGGGATGCCGATCTGGAACAGCTGGAGCTGGCTCAGGAATCCGGGCAGCCAGCCAAAAATGACGTGGCTCAGGCTCGCCAGCGCCCAGTACAGCAGGGTGGAGATAACGGTACCGGACAGGATGTTGCCGAAGTGACGGAAAGCCATGCTGACAGGGGTGGACACCTCCGACAGCACATTGATGGGCGCCATCAGGAAGATGGGGTCCAGCAGGCCCTTCAGATAGGCGAGGATGCCGTTGGTCTTTATCTTGTAGTACATGATGATGATGAACACCACGATGGCCCAGGCCGCCTCGGTGTTCAGGTCTGCCGTGGGGCTCCACAGGCCCACCACACTGATCAGGTTGCAGCCGATGCTGAGTGCGAAGATCGCACCCACCAGCGGAATGAACTGATCGAAGTGCCAGCCCATGTTGTCGTGGACGAACTGGTCCAGCCGTTCCACGATGAACTCGGCGGCGGCCTGCCGTTTGGAGACGTTTTCCAGTTTGAGGTCACGCCCCAGCCAGAAGGCCAGAGCCGAGAGCAGCGCCATGACGATCCATGTGCTCACAAGAGTCTGGGTGATCTTGAAATCGCCCAGCACAGGGATATTGGTATGGATGGTATACAGGATCTTTGCGCCGTTCAGTTCCATTTGTTACGTTTCACCCCCTTTTTCATCGGGTGCGGACTGCTGCGCATCGGCAGGTTCGGGGTCGTCCTCCACCGAGACGTCCACCGGCTCTGCCTTCGGCGTGAGCGGTTTGTACTTGCCCGTTATTTGCAGGTAATAAATGGTGACACGGGGGAAAAACAGCGGCAGCACACTGGCAAAGGGCTGGAAGCAGGGGGCCGCGACGGCCACCACCACCCACAGCGCCTGCAGCAGCATCCGGCTGTTGTAGGAAAGCTGTAATGTTGCCTTGCGGCGCTTCTCATCCGGCTCGTCGATGATTTTTTGGACCACGAAGCAGATGCCCGCAAAGTTGCCGATGGCGACGGCTGCACCCACGAGGCTGCCGAGGACGACCGTATAGTCGAACTTCACCCAGCCCACCAGATGCAGCGCCGCGAAAAGCACCCACATGATCGCGGTGCAGAATGCCGTGCCGCCCGCGATGCGGAGCAGCTCCTTTTTGGATTCCGGCTGTAATTTCATAGATATAGCTCTCCCTTATCTCATAAATGCGAGTTAAAGCCTGTCCGGCGGGGCTTGTCCTTTTTGGAGCGGTCGAGCCGCTCTTTGACGAAGACCCAGAAGTTCTGCGCCCCGGCGGCAAGCCCCAGCAGCACAGCGGGCAGATACACCCACATGGGCCAGCCCCAATGGCTGACGGCCCACCAGCAGCCGCCCAGACACATCACCAGCGGCAGCAGCATATTCAGCCCCAGCTGGGTCAGCCAGACCAGATCTTCCAGTGCCTTGTACCAGCCCTTCACGGTCCGGCTCCCCTCCCTCTGCGTGTACTCCGGGCCGCTCTGTCTTTTTTGCCCGGTCCGCACGTCAAACTTTGAACAAAGACTCTTTACTCCCCATTATACTCAAAACGGCTGTAAAATTCAATCAATTTTCCACTGCTTTTTAGCAAAATTCTATAAACGCGGAGAAGTTCGTCATTTCTAACCAAAAGTTTTCCGGTTCCGCCGCTCATCTTCTCCGTGTCATTTATCATTCTGCCCCGTTTGAGAAAGAAAAAGCATTTCCTTTTGGGACGATTTTGCTGAAAGGCACAAAAAGCCCCGGCGGGCAAACTCCCCCAGTCTGCTTCGCAGCCAGCCCCCTCGGAGAGGGGGCCTTGAAGCCTCCCTTCTAGAGGGAGGTGGCATCGCGCAGCGATGACGGAGGGAGTTCCCCCACGCAAAAAGCCCCGCCGGGCTCGTGTGACCGAACCCGGCGGGGTGAAAAAGAATTTTAATTTTTCGGCTTACCAGAGGTTTGCGGTCTCATTGTAGAGGCCCTCATAGCTCTTGGCAGAGACATCCCAGCTGAAGTCGCACTCCATGTCGTACCTGATAAGGTTGTTCCAGTCTTCCTTGCTGTAGTAGCGGTCCTGTGCGCGGCAGCAGGCATCGTACAGCTCGTGGGCGCTGTAGCCCGCGAAGGTGAAGCCGTTGCCCTCGCCGAGGGTGCAGTCGTGGATGGAGTCGCGCAGACCGCCGGTCTCGCGGATGATGGGAGGCGTGCCGTAACGGCAGGCGACCATCTGGGCCAGACCGCAGGGCTCGCTCTTGGACGGCATGATGAAGGCATCTGCGCCGGCATAGATCTCCTGCGACAGGGTAGGCTCGAAGCCGATGTAGGTGCCTACACGGCCCGGATGACGGCCGCACAGGTCGGAGAAGAAGTTCTCGTACTGGCTCTCGCCGCTGCCCAGGATGACCAGCTCGATGCCGCGGTCCACGAGGCCGTCGGCCACGCTCTGCACGAGATCGAAGCCCTTCATGCCGACCATGCGGCTGACCATTGCAAAGACGGGGCTGCCGTCCTTGTTGAGGCCGAACCTATCCTGCAGAGCCTCCTTGCACTTTGCCTTGCCCTCTTCGAAGTTGTTGACATCGTAGTTGAAGGCGATGTGGGGGTCGGTGGCAGGGTTGTTGGCCTCCATGTCGATGCCGTTCAGGATGCCGCAGAGCTTGTACTGCTTCTCGCGCAGCAGAGCGTCCAGACCGTAGCTGAACCACGGGTCGAGGATCTCCTGTGCATAGGTGGGGCTGACGGTGGTGATCTTGTCTGCCGTCTCGATGGCACCCTTCATGAAGTTGGCGCAGCCATCGTACTCCACGATATGCTGGTCGCGGCGGCCGATGCCGCAGGTGTCTTCCAGAATATCGGTGCCGTACTTGCCCTGATAGGCAATGTTGTGGATGGTGAAGATGGTCTTGATGCGGTTGAACTTGTCCAGATGACGATAGTACAGGTTCAGGTACACCGGCACCAGAGCGGTCTGCCAGTCGTTGCAGTTGATGATGTCGGGGGTAAAGTCGATGTAGAACAGGGTCTCCAGCACTGCGCGGGAGAAGAAGGCAAAGCGCTCGCCGTCGTCGTAGAAGCCGTAGAGGCCGCGGCGCTTGAAGTAATACTCGTTGTCAAGGAAGTAGTAGGTCACGCCATCGACCTCAGCCTTGAACAGGCCGCAGTACTGGCTGCGCCAACCCACAGGGACCGAGTAGTTGGTAATGTATTCCAGCCTATCGCGGAACTTCAGGTCGCCATACAGCGGCATGATGACGCGGGCATCCACGCCGTCCTTGACCAGCGCTTTGGGCAGGGAGCCGGCCACATCGGCCAGACCGCCGGATTTTGCAAAGGGGGTTGCTTCCGAAGCAGCATACAGGATCTTCATATGATTCGCTCCTTCCTGATAAAAGGGATTCATATCTCCTCCCGCTGCGGCAAAAAGAGCGGGCGGGGGTACACACAGTACCCCCGCCCCTCTTTAAGAGGGGCTACCGGGGAGGGAGCCGCCCCTATGGGAGATTCTCAAACGGTTCAGACGATGTGGTTCTTCTGAACGTAAACAGGGAAGCTCTTGGTGCCGCTCAGCTTCTTCTCTGCGGTGATGCGGACGTTCTTGTCCGTCACGACGCAGTCCAGCTCAGCGCCAGGCTCCACCACGGTGTCCTGCATCAGGACGCAGTTCTTGACGACGGCACCCTTCTTGACCTTGACGCCGCGGAACAGCACACAGTTCTCCACGGTGCCTTCGATGACGCAGCCGTCAGCCAGCAGAGAGTTGCTGACGCTGGAACCGGTGACGTAACGGGTGGGGTTGTCGTCGCGGATCTTGGTGTAAACGGGGTTCTTCTTGGGGAAGAGGGCGTTCAGATTCTTCTCATCAATGAGCTTCAGGTTCTCGTCGAAGTAGCTCTTCATGTCGCAGACATGAGCCACATAGCCGGTGTACTCCAGAGCATGGATGTTCAGGATGTTGACGTTGTGAGCCAGGATGTCGCGCTCGAAGTAGATGAGGCCGCGGGCGGTAGCGTCCTTGACCAGCTTGATGAGGGTCTGGCGCTCCATGACATAGATGTCCAGATCGAGGTTCTGCTTGCCGGGGCGGTAATCGTTGAACAGCAGCTCCGTCACACGGCCATCGGCATCGACGGTCAGGGTGTAGTTGTCGTTCTTGCGGCCCTCGGGGATCTCGGTCTTCTGGTAGGCCACGGTGACGTCTGCGCCGCTGGCCTGATGGGCAGCCAGCAGGGCGTTGAAGTCGTAGTTGATGGCGATGTTGGCATCGCTCATGACCACATAGCGCTCCTTCTGGTTCTCGAGGAAGCTCAGGATGGAGCCAAGAGCCTCGACGCGGCCGGAGTAGATGCGCACGCCCTTCTCAGCAAAGGGAGGGACGATGTTCAGACCGCCGTGACGGCGGGCCATATCCCACTCGCGGCCGGTACCCAGATGGTCCATCAGGGAGTGGTAGTTCTTGCGCACCACGACAGACACGTTGGAGATGCCGCAGTTGGCCATGCCGGACAGGACAAAGTCCACCATGCGGTAACGGCCTGCGAAGGGGATCGAGGCCATTGCGCGCTCGGTCACCAGCTCAGGCACGGTGTTATCATAGCTGTTGGGGAAAATGATGCCCAACGCATTGTTGTTCTGGCTCAGCATACTTCCTCGCCCTCCTTGACGGAATCAAATACTTTGGCGCCCTCTTTGACGGTAGCGCCTGCGCCGATGGTCAGACCGGTGCCGACATGTGCGATGGGGCCGTCGCCGCCGATCTTGGCGCCTGCGCCCACCACGACGTTCTCAGCGAGGATGCAGCGCTTGACCACTGCGCCTGCCTTGACCACGACGCCATCCATCAGGACGGCATCCTCGACCGTTGCGCCCTCTTCCACGACGACGCCTGCGCTCAGCACAGAGTGCTTGACGCAGCCGTAGATCTGGCAGCCCTCAGTGACCAGCGAATCCTGCACGAGCGCGCGGGGGCCGATCTTCTGGGCGGGCAGCACGGGGTTGCGGCTGTAGATCTTCCACTTCTCGTCGAAGATGTCGATGCCGGAGTTCTCGGGGTCCAGGACCTCCATGTTGGCTTCCCACAGGCTGTCGATGGTACCCACGTCACGCCAGTAGCCGTTGAAGTGGTAAGCATACATCTTGCGGCCGTCGCGCAGCAGCGCGGGGATGATGTTCATGCCGAAGTCGTTCTTGGAGTTGGGGTCTGCCTCGTCCTCTTCCAGATACTTCTTGAGGATATCCCAGTTGAAGATGTAGATGCCCATGGAAGCCAGATTGGACTTCGGCACAGGGGGCTTCTCCTGGAACTCGGTGATCCTGTCGTCCTCGTCTGCGACCATCAGGCCGAAACGGGAAGCTTCCTTCCAGTCAACTTCCATGACGGCCACAGAGAACTCTGCGCCCTTCTCCTTGTGGAAGCGGAGGAAGTCGGCGTAATCCTGCTTGCAGATCTGGTCGCCGGACAGGATGATGACGTACTCCGGGTCATAGCTGTCGATGAAGCTGATGTTCTGGTAGATGGCGTTTGCAGTGCCTTTGTACCAGTCGGTACCCTTTGCCTGCTCATAAGGAGGCAGGGTATGGACGCCGCCGTACAGACGGTCCAGGTCCCAAGGCTGGCCGTTGCCGATGTACTCGTTCAGCTTCTGGGGCTGATACTGCGTTGCGATGCCAACGGTATCGATGTTGGAGTTGACGCAGTTGGACAGCGGGAAGTCCACGATACGGTATTTGCCGCCAAAGGACACCGCCGGTTTTGCCGTTTTCTGTGTCAGCGCGTACAAACGCGAGCCACGTCCGCCGGCAAGGATCATTGCCACGATTTCTTTTGCCATAGCTTTATTCTCCCCTTTAACATTTCCTGATATTTGGTGGAAATGGTTCAACAATGTTGGTTCGGCCCGGCCTTATTTTTCGGCCTTGTCCGCCTTCTTGGCGCGGGGCTTGCGGGCGGGCTTTTCAGCCGGTTCCGCTGCCTTTTCTGCTTTGGGCTTACGGCCCCGTTTTGCAGGAGCCTTTTCTTCCGCAGGTGCAGCTTCTGCCTTCGGCTTGCGGCCGCGCTTTGCAGGGGCTTTTTCCTCCGCAGGTGCAGCTTCTGCCTTGGGTTTGCGGCCGCGCTTTGCAGGTGCCTTTTCCTCAGCCTTTTCGGCCTTTGCAGTCTTGGAAGCCTTCTTGGGCGCAGCCTTTTCCGCTGCCTTCTCCTCGGCGGTCTTGCGGGTGCGCTTTGCAGGCACCTCGAAATAAAGCACGCTCATGGGAGGCAGCGTGATGGTGATGCTCTGCTCGAAGCCGTGGAGCGGCTTCTTCTTGGAGCGGACAGCCTTGTTGTGGACAGTGCCGGCACCGCCGAACGCCTCGTCGTCGCTGTTCAGGATCTCCTTGTAGGTGCCGGAGTTCGGTGCGCCCAGGGTGTAGCCCTCGCGCAGGACGGGGTTGAAGTTGCAGACCACGAGGATCTGCTTGCCGTTTGCATCCTTGCGCAGGAAGGCCACGACGCTCTGCCGGGAGTCGTCGGGGACGATCCACTGGAAGCCCTCCCAGCTGTAGTCGATCTGCCAGAAGGCCGGGTGGTCCTTGTAGAACTTGTTCAGGGTCTTGACGTAGGTCTGCAGCTCGGTGTGCTTGTCGTAGCCCAGCAGCATCCAGTCCAGAGACTTGGTCTCGTTCCACTCGGTGAACTGGCCGAACTCCTGACCCATGAACAGCAGCTTCTTGCCGGGGTGAGCCATCATGTAGCCAAAGAAGGTGCGCAGGTTTGCAAACTTGGCCTCATAGTCACCGGGCATCTTGTTGATGAGGCTGCCCTTGCCGTGGACGACTTCGTCGTGGCTGATGGGCAGCACGAAGTTCTCGCTGAAGGCGTAGAAGAAGCTGAACGTGACCTTGTTGTGGTTGCCCGAACGGAAGAGCGGGTCAGTCTTCATGTAGCTGAGCATGTCGTTCATCCAGCCCATGTTCCACTTGAAATTGAAGCCCAGGCCGCCGTCGGAAGCGGGTTTGGTGACCATCGGCCACGCGGTGGACTCCTCTGCGATCATGTACTTGTGGGGGTGACGGCCCAGAATCGTATCGTTGAGCTTGCGCAGGAATGCCACAGCCTCAAGGTTCTCCTTGCCGCCGTCCTTATTGGGCTCCCACTCGCCCTGCTTACGGTTGTAGTCCAGATAGAGCATGGAAGCCACAGCGTCCACACGCAGGCCGTCGATGTGGTACTGCTCCAGCCAGTAGAGAGCGCTGGAGATGAGGAAGCTCTGCACCTCGCTGCGGCCAAAGTCGAACACCATCGTGCCCCACTCTTTGTGCTCGCCGCGCTTGGGGTTCGGGTCTTCGTAGCAGGCTTCGCCATCGAAGTTGTACAGGCCGAACTGGTCTTTCGGGAAGTGAGCCGGCACCCAGTCCATGATGACGCCGATGCCCGCCTCATGCATCTTGTCCACGAAAGCCATCAGGTCCTTCGGGGTGCCGTAGCGGCTGGTGGGGGCGAAATAGCCCGTCACCTGATAGCCCCAGCTGCCATCGAAGGGGTACTCCATGACGGGCAGCAGCTCCACGTGGGTGTAGCCCATCTCGGTGATGTACGGGATGAGCTCGTCGGCCAGCTCGGAGTAATTGTAGGGCAGGCCGCCCTCTTTCTGCTTCCAGCTGCCGGCGTGCATCTCGTAGATGTTCATAGGGCCGTTGATGACATCGGCCTTCTTCTGGGCGTTCTGCCACGCCTCGTCGTGCCAGACAAAGCCGTTCAAATCGTAGACTTTGCTGCCGTTCGAGGGGCGGGTCTCTGCGTGGAACGCATAGGGGTCAGCCTTGTAGACAAGGTCGCCCGCCCGGGTGGTCACGCAATATTTGTAAACGTCGTATTCCTTCATGCCCGGGATGAACAGCTCCCACACGGAGTCATTGTCCACCTTGCGCATCGGGTGGCTGCCCGGTTTCCAGCTATTGAAATCGCCTACTACGCTGATGGCCGTCGCGTGCGGTGCCCAGACGCGGAACACCACGCCTGTCTCCCCGGCCCGCTGCTCGATGTGTGCGCCAAAATAGCGGTACGCTTCACAGTTATTGCCCTGCTTGAACAAATACACCGGAAGGTCCGATGGATTGCTGCGGGTCTTTTCCTCAGTCGGTTTCATAAACAGCTCCTCCCCGCACAGGCCGCATGGGCAGTCCTGTGCCTTTTACTCTCTTATATTAAAGAATTTCGTCGGATTTTTCAAGAGTTTTCTTGTAGAATATACCATAATCTTTTCGTCGATATTTTTCTTATATATACAACATCCCTAATTTTAGACAAGAAATATCGGCAGACTTAACAGAATAAAGGCAAAAAAGAAACATCCGCCCCGAATTTTGCACATTTGGCAAAAAATCAGAGCGGATGTTTTTCCACTATTTTACTTCAGTTTTTCAAAGGCGCATCAACCCACGACATAGACGTTGACGTTGATGGCGCCGTTGATGACAGACTCCGCATAGGTCTCATAGAACAGGTCCACGAGGATGCGGCCATCCTGCACGGCGATGCCAGTGTCGGTGGCTACCGCGTAGCCATAGACGAAGCTGCCGTCGGTGGAGGTGATATACAGCAGGGTGCCGTAGGGGATGACATCGGGGTCAACGGCCACGGTGCCGTAACCCAGACCCAGACCGGAAGAGCCCTTGCCCGACTTGGAATAATAGCCGGTGGCCTTGCCGGTAAGGACCTTGCGGTAGCTGGCGGGGGCGTTGGTGGTGCCGTCCGGGCCGGTCAGGGGCGAGACGGGCGCACCGGCGCCATAGGTCTTGACCACATGGTCGGTAGGCTCCACGGTGGTAGTCACATCGGTGACGACGCTGTTTTCCAGCTCGCCGTCCACCCAGCGCTCCCGGGTGGTGACGGTCTGCTGGCCCTCAGAACCATGCTGCAGGGTGGTGGCACGGTTGGTGTTGCGGAAGTAGAGGCTGGTATAGACGTACTCCGTGTCGTAGGGGACAGCCTGCGTCTCCACCTTGTCCTGATACTCGACGCGGTGGACTTCGATCTTGCTGCCAGCCGTGACCATCGCGCTGAGGGCGGGCTCGGTGTAGTCATCCCCCTCCAGAGTGATGCCGGCACGTTCCAGAGCATCGGCGACGGTACCCACCACCATCTTGACGGGGTACTCCTGGCCGTCAGCCTCGATGGTGACGCTGAAGGCGCGCTCGATGTTCAGGGATGCCAGACTGCCGGCAAAGGCAGTGTAATAGACTTCGTCTCCCTCCTCGGCCTCGATGCCGGAAAGGCTCATAACGCGGGCAGGGTCGCTCTCGGAAGTGAGGACCACCTGCCGCGCACCGTGGGAGTCTGTGACGTAGGTCAGCCGCAGATTCGCGGCGGTCACAGCCAGCGTGAACACGAGACACGCAGCCATGACGCAGAACGCCAGCACACGGGATGAGGCTGCACGGGTGCAGCCGGGCAATGCTTTCTTAAATTTGACGGAAGCGATACGAGACAACTCCTCTCTTTTCAGATTTTGGAATGGACAGCGGGCCTGTATCTCAAGGCCCGTCAGACTGTGCGTAAATGCCCCGCACAGCGGGCGCCGCAAAAGCGGCTTTTCACTTCACCGTGATGAATTTTATGCGCTGCAACGTGTGTTGAGCGGACGTTATTTTAGCAGACTGAGGCCGTTTTGTCAAATCGAAGGTCAGGCGTTCGTCAATTCCTTCACATAGTTTTTTGTGCATTCTGTACATAGTTTACTCTCGATTTCATGAAATTCAATGATTTCTCTCCGATTTTTTCGCAAAAACAAAGTCATACTTGTTCATATATTTTTAACATTTAAGTTGGCATTTCCGGGGTGTTTTTTGCAGTATCTCCAGCCCGCTTTGCGGCGTCAAACCGGCCATAACAAGCTTATTTTCGACACAAATCACGGACTGTTTTCGGACTGTTTTCAAGCGAAAATCAGGGGGTCATTTCTCTCCGAAAAAGGCCGTTTGGCAAAATGCCTAACCCGCCAAATTCTCAATAAAAAAGTATGTACTTCCGCCCACTGCCGTTCTGCGCTACAATCGGGCCAGATGCAAACGCAAAACCAAACGAAAGGAGTTTTTACCATGCAGATCAACATCACAGCCCGGGACTTCGGCGGCACGGAATTCCTCGCCCAGCCCCACCGGCTGCATCTGGGCGCACAGAAAGCCGAGGGCGTGGACCGGCTGGAATTCAGCCTGCCGGAGCAGTGGAACGGGTGTGTCGTCACCCTCCACATCCGGCACGCGGACGGCACGCTGGCCGAGCCGCTGGCGCTGGACGAAACAGGCTGCGTCAGCGTGGGCCGGAGTTTTACCGGCTGGGCCAGCGGTGAGTGGATGCTGGCCGCTGCCAACGGCAATGGCTACACCGCCTACACCCGGCCCGGTCAGTACGACGTCCACGGCATCCTCCCCACCGAGGGCGCGGGCGAAGAGCTGACCCCCTCGGTCTACGAGCAGTTCATCGCCCGGGTGATGGCCAGCGCCAACGCCGCCGCAGAGGCCGCCAAACGCGCCGCCTCCGGCGAGGCGAACGCCAGGCAGAGCGCCAGCGAGGCCGCTTCTTCTGCCCAGCAGACCGCCGCCAGCGCCACCCTGGCTTCCGGCTATGCCGAGCAGGCCAAAGCCGCTGCTGACCGTGCCGCCGCCTATGCCCCCTCGGAGGGCGCTGTGCTGAGCGTCAACGGCAAAGGCGGTACCGTCCGGCTGAACGCACTGGACGTCTGGGCATTGCCCCGCCCTGTCTCGCCGAAAGTCGGCCAGCTGGTGCGGGTGGTGAAGGTCGATGCCTCCACCGGCGCACTGACCGCCGACACCATCAGCACCGACAGCCTCAGCGGGCTGGGCAGCGAAGAAAAAGCTCTTCTGCTCAAGCTGCTGAGTTCTGCCAGCTACGCCGACAGCAGCGCCAGAGATGACCTCGAAGCCCTTAAAAAACTGTGGGACACCACGCCGCCCACTCCCCTGCCCGACCCGGACATCATCCCGGTGGAGAAGGTGACTCTGAGCCAGCACACGCTGGAACTGACCCGGGGCAGCACTGCCGACCTCAGCGCCTCCATCGCGCCCCCGGATGCCACCGACCAGACGGTATTGTGGAGCGTTTCGCCGACGGACATCGTCTCGGTGGATGCGGGCCGCGTCACTGCCCTCAAGAAGGGTTCTGCCGTCGTCACTGCCACCTCCGACAGCAAGAGCGACAGCTGCACCGTCACGGTGACGCCCGCCGTCTACCGCATCGAGACGGCCCACACCGACAGCGGCGACATCCCCGCGTGGGACACTTATCCCGCCAAGTACGAATTCTTCATGCCGCTGACTGCCAAGAAAGCGGGCCTGCTGCTCCGCTCGCTGGAGTTCCGCGTCAAGGGCTATGTGCCGGGTACGATGCGCACCGTCCTGCGCAAGTACGGCTCCACGACCGCCCTGGCAGACAAGTTCACCGACATTGTCCGCGGCTACAACGACGTGGTGCTGGACATGGGCAGCATCGCGCTGGAAAAGGGCGTCGAATACCAGCTCTATTTCGCCGCCTCCAACAACTTCTACCCGCCCTCTGTCCAGCCCTCCTGGGTCGCAGCAAACGACTGCATCGACATCGCCCACGGCAGCGCCTATTATAGCGACGACGCCACCCTCATCTTCTCCGGCACCGTCGTGCTGCAGGAGACCTGAACCACACCGAACACATATCTTGAAACAGAAAGAGAGGTACTGACTATGACCCATCACAAGATTTCCGCATCCACCCTGGCCCGCACCGCTGCGCTGGCGCTGGCCCTGACCAATCAGGTGCTCAGCGCCGTGGGCAAGCCCATGCTGCCCATCGAGAGCGCCCAGCTGGAGCAGCTCATTTCCAGCGGCCTGACCGTTGCCGCCGCCCTCGCCAGCTGGTGGAACAACAACAGTTTCACCCCTGAGGCCATCGAGGCCGACGACTTCATGACCCGCCTCAAGCGGCAGAAGCGATAAACGCCTAAACGAACACAGCGCCCCGGAGCAGACTGCTCCGGGGCGCTGTGTCTTTATTGGAGAAAGTTATCACATCCGAAAACGATCAGGTTCGGGAGCCACTGCCCGTGCCGCTGTTCAGACACTTTGCAAAGACGACCATGTAATCTTCGGCCTTTTCCTGCGTGTCGGTCAGCTTGGCATCGTTCATGACATCAAAGCCGACTTTCAGTTTGCCGCTCGTTTCCTCTTCATTATCCCATTCGATGCACTTGTACCCCTCAAATCCATTCAAAATTTTCGCAACAGTGTAACCCCAGTTGATGGAATCTTTTGCGTTATTGGGCATCTCAGTGACAGCCACGAGATATGGAATTTCCTTGTAGACCACCTTTACAATAAATATATTCAGGTTTTCATCATCCGGGCTTTCTGCATCCCATTCATTACCCTCTGCGGCCTTAAATGCAGAGAACACGCCATGGGCCTTCTTGCTCAAGTCCTTATCCTCAGAGACTTTGACGCACATCATATTACCCGCTGTCTGCAATGCTTTCAGCATCGCATTCTCTTTTGCGGCATTCCCGAGGGCACAGCCGGTCAGCATAGACAGTGCCATCACACCAGCCAGTGCGGCGGCCGCGAGCTTCTTGAACAATTTCATGGAAAATTCCTCCTTTATCGGCGCTTTCGTCCGTTGTGGTCTGCCGTTTTCGGCAGATCTTGCAGATTCGGAGTTGCGCACAGTTTTCCGAGATTTTCTTTGGCATTTTGACAAAAATAGAAGATTTTCGACTCTATTCAACGCAACCGTGAGACATTTTACATCACAATAACGCCGCCGTCTCCGCCGTCGATGCCGCCGCCATCATATCCTACATACTTTTTTCCAAAGATGACGATATAATCACCCGCTTCATCTTCGCCGTTCAGTTTAACATTTCGTACAATCTCAATGCAAAGCCTTGCCTCTTTATCTCCCTCTGAACCTTCCCAGATGGTCCACAGACCTTCTGCTACCTTTTTCGCAATGTTATTCCATATGGTCTGGTCTGAAATATTCTCCGGCATCTTGCAAACGAGCGCTGAGTACAGATGTGAATATCCCTCATAAACTCGAATGAAATAATCGCCTTCCGGGTCCATCATCGGGTCGTAAACTTCACCCTCTGTGTCTGAGCTTTCAAATAGGCGTAAAACTTCAGCACCCTTGCCGGAAACGGTTTTATCCTCTATAATTGTGCAGGTATCTGTTTTCGGGACACTTTTAATTGCTTTCATTGCAGCTGCTATCGCACGCTTTTCTTTACTTGTTCCACATCCCGTGAGGAGAGCCAGTGCAAGCACGCCGACGAGAAGCAGGGCGGCAAATCTTGTAAATCGTTTCATGGTATCCTTCCTTTCGCTGAGCAATACACCTGTCCGGGAGTCGTTCCCCCTTCGCACCTCCATCATACCATACCCCCCCCCCCCCCCCCCCC
>ERZ809807.17-NODE-17-length-85327-cov-14.5119_pt1 | contig 85327 bp, 78 predicted proteins | sample MGYA00520348_ERZ809807 | MGnify/ENA primary metagenome ERZ809807 (study PRJEB31588, sample SAMN03398861) | human gut metagenome | study: EMG produced TPA metagenomics assembly of the PRJNA231909 data set (A prospective, longitudinal analysis of the...
AATCTCCGGAATATGCTTTATTTATCTAAATACCATTGCGGAGTGAACAGTAACGCATTTTCCAAATACACTCTAATGTTTATAGATTTTTATAGACATATTTTTATGTATGTGATATAATCAATCACATACAAAAGAACGATACGGGCTACAGAGGAGGTGAAAGTGGTGACAGACAGACAAATACTGGAAGCTGTTTTGACAGAGGTCAGAGGATTTGGGACGCGAATGGATAAATTCGAAAGTCGAATGGATAAATTCGAAAGCCAGATGAACCGAATGGAAGAAAGTCAGAAGCGTTTTGAAGAAGAGACCAGAAATAACTTTGCAGATATCAAACTGCATTTGGAGAACATAACGGATAGGAATATTTCTATCCTTGCAGAGAATCATCTGAATCTTATCAATAAGATGGATGTGTCGGCTACCTGGATGAACAGGATTATGATTAATGAAGTTAAGATGAATGCTCTGACAGATCAGGTTGCCAGACTTCAGGCGAAATCCAGTTAAGCTTCCAATGATGAAAATACGAACGGATAAAAAGGGAGAACCTCAATGGTTCTCCCTTTAAAAGGTTTATTTTATGCGATTTTCCGATAGAATTATTCTCCGAAATATCTCTTAAGAAGACCAGCGAATGCTTTTCCATGTCTTGCTTCATCTCTTGCCATTTCATGAACTGTATCATGGATAGCGTCAAGGTTAGCAGCTTTTGCACGTTTAGCAAGGTCTGTTTTACCAGCTGTAGCACCGTTCTCGGCTTCTACACGCATCTGAAGGTTTTTCTTTGTGCTGTCTGTTACAACTTCACCTAATAATTCAGCGAATTTAGCAGCATGTTCTGCTTCTTCATAAGCTGCTTTTTCATAGTATAAACCGATTTCCGGATATCCTTCTCTGTGAGCAACTCTTGCCATTGCAAGATACATACCAACTTCAGAGCATTCACCCTGGAAGTTTGCTCTTAAATCAGCCATGATGTCTTCGCTGGATCCCTGAGCAACACCTACAACGTGTTCAGCAGCCCATGACATTTCGCCATCCTGCTTTACGAATTTATCAGCCGGTGCCTTACATACAGGACAGGCTTCCGGAGCTTTCTCACCTTCATAAACATAACCACATACACTACATACCCATTTTGTCATAATTAAAATCTCCTTTTCTTTTTAATGAATTTATTAGGGATGCCAGAAAATAAATTGATTATCTCAGCATCGTTTAGTTCTTACTGCTTTCCGTCTGTGCGGCAGAAAAAGTAATTTTTTAATAATAGTAATTATTACTATTTTCTGTGACTTTAGATTACCATACTTGATTGAAAAAGTCAAGTTTAATTTTAGCTTTTTTGCAACTTTTTATCATTAGTTGTTATTCCCAATTTGGCCACTAATGATGTAAGCAAAACTACTTTGAACTATCAGAGTTGCCTTCTGTCTCTTTCAGGCAGTCCTCACACAGGCCGAAGAATCTGGCACTGTAATCAGTAATCTTTCCTTTGAAGTTCTCACCTGCAAGATCCATAATGTGGTGAATTCCCTCGCTCTCAAGGTCGATGATCCGCTCACATCTGATACACATGAAGTGGCAGTGCCTCTCGGTCCGCCCGTCAAAGTGATCCGCTCCGGCGAAAGAGGAAAGCTTCTTAATCTCTCCCAGATCAGCCAGCAGAGATAAGTTGCGATATACCGTACCGAGGCTGATATTCGGATAGATGAGCTTCATATTCTCATATACCACATCGGCAGTAGGATGATCTGTTCTGGTTCTTAGAAACTCTTTGATCGATTCCCTCTGACGGCTGTATTTCAGTGTCGCCATGGTATTCCTCCCTTCCCTGTTTACTCGCAAATGATTTATCATAACTGTTCAGGATAGTTGCAGTTATAATCTGTTCAATAACGATAATCATTACTGATATTGATACTATACAATATTGGATTGAAATTGTCAAGATATAAAATTATTATTTTATAGAATTGTTATAGTTTGGTTACTGTTTACACAACACTGTCCCGCGAGGTGTTTTGGCATGAATATGCCAAAATCCCGAGACATACAAGCCAAAATTCCATTGCCGCAGGCAATCTGGAATGAATTTTGGCTACGTTACTGTGAACGGAGTGAACAGTAACATAGTTTGGAAAATCTATTTTACAACTCTTGTACACAAAACAAATACAGGATATAATATTACAAATAAAATACTTTCAAAAAAGGGGGAGCCTATATGACTAAGACAAGAACAGTTCCACTTTTTTACAAAAGAAAAACAGCAGATCAAAAAAAAGAATGGAGAGTATGTATTCAAGATCCATTTGAAAATTGTGAAAAGATATATCCTATACAACAGAAAAAAGTAAAACAAATGATAAATAATATAAAAGAAGACTCTAATGTGGAAAAAATAGTTGTATTTGGATCAAGTGTACAGGATACATGTCACATGGGAAGTGATGTGGATTTTTACATTGTACTGAAACAGGATCAGAAAATTACTTTTAAAGAAACACTGTCATTTATGTATGATATATGGACAAACTATACGGTGGATTCCCGTATGTATGAAGAAATAACAAAGAAAGGAGTTACCGTATATGAGCGAGACATTGCTGGATAAATCGATAAGCAATTATAATGTTGCTGTTATGATTCGTAATCAAATGGGGAGTGACGAAGCATATTTAAATTACATTGGTTATCATTTACAGCAAGCAGTAGAACTGAATCTGAAATATCAGTTAGAGATGTCAGGAATTGAATACCCTAAAACACATGATATAGATCAGTTACTGCGAATAGGAAAAGAGAATGGTGCAGACCTTTTGGTGACAGAATATATAGAAGACCATAGTGAAATGTTTTCCCTGTGGGAGGCAAGAACTCGTTATGTATTAAATTACCATCTGGAAGAACGGAAAATTGATGTAGCACTAAAAGGAGTAAAGGAACTTCTTGATAAGACATCAGATCTATAAAAGCGACAACTTCAATGTGGGTTTACAAATCCACCAAAATGTGCTATATTTTCCCTATAACAGGAGATAACTATTTCCTATAGCTAACAGCGTTCCACGATCATAGAGCGGAGTGCTGTCATGAAATAACACAAACTCATTGAAGAAGAGAGTAGATCCGCAGACCGTATTACAGAGAAATCCCCATGGATCACATATCACAGATTCAAAGGCTGAGAGGGATATGCAAGGAGCAGGTTGAAGATGGCTTCCGAGAGGCACTGCTGAGAGCCAACAGCTTTAGGCAGCGACAGGCACGCCTGTTACAGCGTAGAGGTATCACAACGTACCTCCTAAGGTTTCCCCGCGTGAGCCCGGAAACGAACAGAAGTGGTAACACGGGTAATACTCGTCTTCTCAGATAATCTGAGGAGACGTTTTTTATGTTATAGGAAATTACTCTGTAATGTTCCTATAACATAAAAAAGCCCTCCGGGCAGGATCACACTGCGACGGAGCGTCCACATTCAAAAAAGGAGACAACAAACCATGGAAAAACAGAAATACTACATCACCACCGCCATCGCCTACACATCCGGCAAACCCCATATCGGCAACACCTACGAAGTCGTCCTTGCCGATGCCATCGCCCGCTACAAACGTCAGCAGGGCTATGACGTATTCTTCCAGACAGGAACCGACGAACATGGTCAGAAAATCGAATTAAAAGCCGAAGAAGCCGGAATCACCCCAAAAGAATTCGTAGACAACGTATCCGGTGAGATCAAAAGAATTTGGGATCTGATGAACACATCCTACGACAAATTCATCCGTACCACAGATGAAGACCACGAAAAACAGGTCAAAAAAATCTTCAAAAAAATGTACGCAAAAGGCGACATCTACAAAGGACACTACGAAGGAATGTATTGTACACCATGTGAATCTTTCTTTACAGAATCCCAGCTTGTAGACGGCAAATGTCCGGACTGCGGCCGCCCATGTGTACCTGCAAAAGAAGAAGCATACTTCTTCAAAATGAGCAAATATGCTGACAAACTTATCGACTACATCAATACACATCCGGATTTCATCCAGCCGGAATCCCGTAAAAACGAGATGATGAACAACTTCCTTCTCCCGGGACTTCAGGATCTCTGTGTATCCAGAACTTCCTTCAAATGGGGAATCCCGGTAGACTTTGATCCGAAACACGTAGTATATGTATGGCTTGATGCCCTTACAAACTATATTACAGGAATCGGCTACGACTGCGATGGCGAAAGCACAGAACAGTTTAACAAACTCTGGCCTGCAGACCTGCATCTGATCGGTAAAGACATTATCCGTTTCCATACAATTTACTGGCCGATTTTCCTGATGTCACTGGATCTGCCGCTTCCGAAACAGGTATTCGGACATCCATGGCTTCTCCAGGGTGATGGAAAGATGAGTAAATCCAAAGGAAACGTAATCTATGCAGATGAACTGGTAGACTTCTTCGGTGTAGATGCAGTCCGCTACTTCGTACTTCATGAAATGCCATTCGAGAATGATGGTGTGATCACATGGGAACTGATGGTAGAGCGTCTCAATTCTGAACTCGCTAACACCCTTGGAAACCTTGTAAACCGTACCATTTCCATGTCAAACAAATATTTCGGCGGTGTGGTAGAAAACAAAGGCGTTACAGAACCTGTAGATGATGATCTGAAGAACTTCATTCTCTCCGTACCTGCCAAAGTAAACGAAAAAATGGATAAACTCCGCGTGGCAGATGCAATGACAGAAGTATTCACAATCTTCAAACGCTGCAACAAATACATCGACGAAACAATGCCATGGGCTCTTGCTAAGGATGAAGAGAAAAAAGACCGTCTTGCAACAGTTCTCTACAATCTGGTTGAGGGAATCTGCATTGGTGCGGTTCTGCTGAAATCCTTTATGCCGGAAACAACAGAGAGAATCCTTGCTCAGTTAAATGCACAGGACAGAGAACTGGAAGACCTTAAGACCTTTGGCCTCTATCCGTCAGGAAATAAAGTAACTGAAAAACCGGAGATTCTTTTCGCCCGCCTTGACCTGAAAGAGGTACTTGCAAAGGTGGCAGAGCTTCATCCGCCGAAAGCAGAAGAACCTGCAAAAGAAGAAAAAGAAGACGTAATTGATATCGAAGCAAAACCGGAGATCACATTTGAAGATTTCGGCAAGCTTCAGTTCCAGGTTGGTAAGATCATCAAATGTGAAGAAGTAAAGAAATCAAAGAAACTTCTCTGCTCACAGGTACAGATCGGAAGCCAGGTGCGCCAGATCGTATCCGGAATCAAAGCACACTACAGTGCAGAGGAAATGGTAGGCAAGAGAGTTATGGTAGTTACAAACCTGAAACCAGCCAAACTTGCCGGTGTACTCAGTGAAGGAATGATCCTCTGCGCAGAAGATGCAGACGGAAACCTTTCCCTGATGGTACCGGAAAAGGAAATGCCTGCAGGTGCAGAAATCTGCTGATCTTTGTATTACTGAGAACAAAGCGAATGGTCGCGAAAATGTGTGAAAACTTACGAATATTATCTTGACAAATACACTCTCAAAAGCTATATTAATATTTAGATAAAGGGGAGTGACTGACTCATGAGTATTCATGGTGTCGTCAATTTCGGTGGGTAAAGACTCCAACCGTATCGTGATGAACAGGCGAGGCTTTTATTGTATGTTCCCGTACAATAAGAGCCTCGCTTTTTGTAAAAACTTAAACAGGGGGATTTTGATCATGTCACAGGGTTTTAATCATTTTGATGAGAACGGAAACGCAGTTATGGTAGACGTTTCCGGGAAAAATATCACTTACAGAACAGCAGTTGCCACAGGTGAGATTCATGTAGGAGAAGCAATCATGGAGGCTGTGAAAGAGGGTTCTGTGAAAAAGGGAGATGTGCTTGGAGTAGCGCGTGTAGCAGGAATTATGGGAGTGAAAAGGACTTCTGAGTTGATTCCCATGTGCCATCCGCTTCCGATCCAGAAATGTTCCGTAGACTATGAACTGGATGAGACAAACGGAATTATCCGCGCTTTCTGTACAGTGAAAACAGAAGGCAAGACCGGTGTGGAAATGGAGGCACTGACAGGGGTTCAGGTGACGCTTCTGACGATTTATGATATGTGTAAGGCAATTGACAAGCATATGGTAATGTCCAATATTCATCTGGTTGAAAAGACGGGTGGTAAGAGTGGAGATTTTCATTTTTGATATCCACGAATTGCTCTGCAATTTGCAAAATATTTGTTGGGTAAAATGAAAGAAATGTGTATAATGGAAATACAGAATGGCAGATAACGAAAAAATTATCTGCTCGACAGGGAGGTTTTTATAAAATGAAAAGAGTAGCGATCATTACATCCAGTGATACGGGATATCGCGGAGAACGTGAGGATTTAAGCGGACCTGCGATCCGAGAGATTGTTGAGAAGAATGGATATGAGGTTGTGTCTGAAGATGTTCTGCCGGATGACAAAAAGATGTTGTCAGAGAGAATGGCGGAAATTGCAGACAGCGGCACAGCGGAACTGATCCTGACAACAGGCGGAACCGGTTTTTCACCCAGAGATATTACACCGGAGGCAACGGAGGATATTATTGACAGACGTGTACCGGGGATTCCGGAGGCAATGCGTGCGTACAGCATGACTATCACGAAACGCGCCATGCTCAGCCGTTCTACGGCAGGTATCCGAAAAAAAACACTGATCATCAATCTGCCGGGAAGTCCGAAAGCTGTAAAAGAGAGCCTGGAGTATATTATTGATGCGCTTGGACATGGCATTGAGATCATGACAGGGGAAGCAGGGAACTGCGCAAGATAACTGATGGCGATAACAGGGATAAGAAAGCAGAGAATATAAGCTGACGGCAATAAACGGAAGAGCAGGTACGAAAACAGTATCTGAAACTAAAACAGGAAGGTAAAAGGGAGATAATCTTATGGGAAAAGTAATTGCGGTTTGTACAAGTGAAAGAAAGGGAATACAGAAGACAAGTGTTCCGGAGATTAAAGTAATTGAGGATTGGGGAATCGAGGGTGATGCCCATGCCGGCAAATGGCACCGTCAGGTAAGTCTGCTCTCTTTTGACAAGATTGAAGATTTTCGCGCCAGAGGTGCAGAGGTAGAAGACGGGGCATTCGGAGAGAACCTGGTGGTTCAGGGAATCGACTTTGCCACACTTCCTATCGGCACGAAATTCCAGTGCAATGATGTAGTTCTGGAGCTGACACAGATTGGAAAAGAATGTCACAGCGGATGTGCGATCTTTAAGAGAATGGGCGAATGCATTATGCCGAAACAGGGAGTTTTTACAAAGGTTCTCCATGGCGGTGTAATCCATCCGGGGGATGAGCTGGTAATTTTATAACAGATTTTTAACCGAATTATAGCGATCCTCATAAATAATGTATATTGATCCGGCTTATCAGAGCGCGAAATTCTGCGTCAGCACGCCTGCAGATATCTTCCTTGTCTTTCGCACTCTGCTGAACTGTCTTGATTGCATTATTTTATGGAATTGCTATAAGATTACATGAGGAGATTGGAAAAAATGATTATTGATACACATGCGCACTATGATGACGAGGCCTTTGACACAGACAGGGAAGCGCTTCTCACGTCTATGTACGATGGAGGGATTGAGAAGATTGTGAATGTCTGTGCATCTGTAGGCAGTTTTCAGGATACTGTGAAGCTGATGGAGAAATATCCTTTTGTATATGGAGCAGTGGGAATCCATCCGGATGATGCAGATAAGATGACACAGGAGACTCTGGATGAAATCCGCAGATTATCCCATATGGACAAGATGGTGGCAATCGGTGAGATCGGGCTGGACTATTACTGGCATAAGGAAGAAGAGGAACATCAGATCCAGAAGAAAATGTTTCGCGTCCAGCTTGACATTGCCAGAGAAGAGAAGCTTCCGTTTATGATCCACAGCAGAGAAGCTGCCGAGGATACTCTGAATATCGTCAGAGAATATATGCAGGGTGGTATGTATGGCGGTATCATTCATTGTTTTTCATACAGCAGGGAGATTGCGGCAGAATATCTGAAAATGGGACTGTATCTGGGAATCGGCGGAGTTGTCACTTTTAAGAACGCAAAGAAACTGAAAGAGACGGTTCAGTATGCACCCCTGTCTCAGCTTGTTCTGGAAACAGACTGTCCCTATATGTCTCCAGAGCCAAACAGAGGTAAGAGAAATTCGTCATTAAATCTGCCTTATGTAGCACAGGCAATCGCAGAACTGAAGGGAATTACAGCAGAAGAGGTCATTGATGTGACCAGACAGAATGCAGAGAAACTGCTGGGCATTCATCAATAACCGCTGTCATATTCGTTTGAAGAATCATCGGAACTTTCATCCGAAGAGCTGTCAGAACTGTCGGAAGAGTCTTCGGTTCCGTCTGATGTGTCTGCCTGATATTCCCAGGAGTGGATGGATTCTGTATCTTCCACTACATTTCCGGTAGTTTTGTCGATCATGTTGCCCTCCCAGTCAAACTTGACGTTCAGCAGGTTTGTATTTGTGGAAGGCTTCACATTCATGGACATGATTTCCTTAAATTTAGCTTTCAGGTTATCGAGAGTAAACTCATCACCGATCACATTTCTTACACTGTGGGAAGAAGCAAGTTCTTCTGTATAATCATCCAGCATATATGGTCCGTATTCTCCGTTATCGTGATTATAATGCATGACCATAGGTTTCACTTCCGGAGAAAGGATCTGGATGGTTGATTTGCCGTTCAGAGTTGATTTCTGTATGGTAAAACTTGCCATTCCTTCCAGAAGTTCCGGGAGTTCCTGCTGGGTGGAAACGAAGTTTCCGAGGGAGTAGAATATGGTGGTATTGTGTCCCTGGTCATCAGAAAGCTGTCCGTAAGGCTGAAGCACATGCGGATGACCGCCAATGATCACATCAACACCCTGCTGCATCAGAAAAGCGGCCCATTGTTTCTCGTATTCATTTGGCATGGTTTCATCTTCTGTTCCCCAGTGAGCCACAAAGATGATGCAGTCGCTGATTTCTTTGGCTTTCTGGATCATTGTGGTGATCTTATCCTTATCAAAGATATCGATCATGTACTCATATCCTTCGCCTGCACCGGAATTATTGGTGCCGTATGTATAGTCAAGAAAAGCAATCTTAATACCATTCACTTCTTTTACTTTGACAGTGTCTGCATCTTCCTGGGTGGCGTGGATGCCAAGTACAGGAATATCCGGATAATTGGTGCTCCAGAAATCCAGAGTACTTTTCAGATAGTCATATCCATAATCATCGGCGTGATTTGTGGCAGATTCCACTACATCAAACCCTGCTTTGATAATGGCATCTCCCACTTCCTGGGGAGTGGCAAAAGAAGGATAAGTGCTGACAGCATCGTGGCTTGGAGCAAAAACCGTTTCCTGGTCGATCATGGCTACGTCTGCAGCTTGGATCTGGTCCAGAACATGAGTGTAGATATGGTCATAATTCCATATGCCGGAGTCATTTTCGCCGGATTCATACAGCTTGCTGTGATAAAGATTATCTCCAACAGCAATTACACTTGCAGTGGAGATGACAGGTGTTTCAGCTTTGATCTTATCCTGCTGTTCCTTGAGAGCCGCTGCTTCTGCTGCTTCTTTCTGCGGTTTACGGATCAGGGTGTAATCCATCTGATGCATCACCAGAACGAGCAGAACCAGAACAATAACAGAACACAGAAGACTGATCCGGGAGTTGATTCTCTCCCGTAAATTAAGTGGCATATTATTTTTTTTCATAGAAAATTCCCTTTAACTAAAATAGTTCTTAACAGTGAGAGTGCTGAACAGTTACAGCAATCTGCAGCCTGTATTGCTGTCCTCAGTACCGTATCCCAAATTCATTGCAGACTGCATACGGAAATGAGACAGGAGCGTATGAACTGTAATCTATCTGTTCATTATAACAAATTTCATGGTTCAAAGAAAGAATTAAGAGAGAAATTCTTTGAAAACCTGCCAGAAATGCTTTGTGAGGCAAAGTATTTTAGTGTATAATAGGTAGCAATATAACCATAATGTACAAACATGCTACAGCAATGCTATATGGAATTGCTTAAGCAAAAAGAGGGAGGTAACCGGATGAACCATTATGAGGCAATTAATGATGTACTGGTCAATTTATTTAATGAGATTCTGGACCTGGAAGAACGGGCATTGATTACGGGAGAATATAAGAATATTTCCGTCAATGATATGCACATTATTAATGCAGTAGGTATCCGGGAACAGAAGAATATGTCAACAGTAGCCAGAGAACTGAATGTGACTGTGGGTACATTGACGATCGCTGTGAATAATCTTGTAAAGAAGGGATATATCCAGCGTATGAGAAGTCAGGAGGACCGAAGGGTTGTGCTGATCTCCCTGACAGAACAGGGGAAGAAAGCTTATTACCATCATAAAGATTTCCATGAGAAGATGGTACTGGCTGTACTTAAAGGCCTGAATGTGGAGGAGACAGAGGCATTGACGAAAGCTCTGACCAAGTTGCAGGCATTTTTTAGATCATATCAGTAGAAGGAGTAAAGATGGAATATACTGAGAAGGATTTAGTAAAGATCGCAAAAAGGGAAAATAATACAAAGAGAAACTATCTGGTAGTGGATCCGCTTCAGGGAAAGCATATTCCGGTAGTGCCATCAAAGGCACTGGATTTATTTGCTGCTCTGGCAGATACTTTCAGGGAGAAATACAAAGATGAAAAACTTTTGCTGGTGGGCTTTGCGGAGACAGCAACTGCCATAGGTGCTCAGGCAGCGATTACTGTGGGGGCAGATTATATTCAGACCACCAGAGAAGTTATTCCCGGCGTGAATTATCTGTTTTTTTCCGAGGAACACAGCCATGCCACAGAGCAGAAGCTGGTAAAAGATGATATTGACAGAGCAGCGGCGGAGACGGATCGGATCATATTTATCGAGGATGAAGTAACTACCGGAAAAACAATTCGGAATATCATCAGTATTCTTGACAGGGAGTATGACGGAAAATTTAAATATTCAGTAGCATCTCTGTTAAACGGAATGAGCGAGGAGAATCTGGAACGTTATAAGAGACAGGGGATTTCTCTGTATTATCTGGTAAAAACGGATCACAGTACTTACGGAGACAGAGCAGAAACATTTAAGGGAGACGGATTTTATTATAAATGTCCGGATAAGGCCGCAGAGTATACAACGATTTATGTTAAAAACCGGATGGATGCCCGCAGATTGATTGATTCCGGGAAATATGAAGAAGCATGTGAGAATCTGTGGAGAGAAATCCGGGAGAAAACCGGAAACATGGCTGATAATATATCTGGCAAAAGAATACTGGTGATCGGCACTGAGGAGTTTATGTTCCCTGCACTTTATATCGGAAGAAAGATGGAAAAAGAGGGAGCCGAAGTAAGGTGCCATTCGACTACAAGAAGTCCCATTGCTGTGAGTCTGGAAAAAGAGTATCCCCTTCACAGCAGATATGAACTGAAAAGTTTATATGATCCGGACAGGAGAACGTTTATTTACGATATAGGAAAATATGACAAGGTATTGATTGTCACAGATTCCCCGGAAATAAAGGAGAGTCAGGAAACGCTGATAAATGCTGTCCGGATGCAGAACAAGGATATTACAGTTGTAAGGTGGTGCTGATTTGAGAAGTTCCTATTCAGAAGAAGATGTGATTTTATTATTGAAGGATATTACCGGGCTGGTAGAACCTCAGCCTGCCAAAGTGCGGGAGAAACTGATTCAGTCCGGAAAACATTACAGCGAGATGCTGCCTGTTGAATATGTTCCTACAGATCAGTATATGCAGGTATATCATAATGCGCTGAAACATTATGCGAAGCCGGTTGCCAATGCAGTAGGAATGCTGGCAGATAAGATCATAGAGAATAAGGGAAAGAAAATTGTCCTGGTATCCCTTGCCAGAGCGGGAATCCCAATTGGTATCCTTGTGAAGCGATACATCAAATTCAAATATGGTATAAATGTGCCGCATTATTCCATTTCAATTATCAGAGGAAGAGGGATTGACGATAATGCCATGAAGTATCTGCTTGAAAAGTACAGACCGCAGCAGATTTTATTTGTGGACGGATGGATTGGCAAGGGTGCGATCCTGAATGAATTGAAGAAAGATATCTCTGCATATGAAGGGGTTTCTGCTGACATAGCGGTAGTGGCAGATCCGGCAAATGTTACGGAGCTTTGCGGAACACATGAAGATATCCTGATCCCAAGTTCCTGCCTGAACAGTACAGTATCCGGCCTTATCAGCCGTACTTTTCTGAGAGATGACATAATAGGCAGAGATGATTTCCATGGGGCAGTCTATTACGGAGAACTGACAGATTCTGATTTGTCATATGACTTTATTGAAACCATTGAAAAGGAATTTAATATGGAGAATACACCTGATCTGGAAAAAAGAGTGGAAAGTCAGGGTATTGATGAGGTAATAAATATAGGAAAGAATTTCGGTATTGACGATATTAATCTGATCAAACCGGGGATTGGAGAGACAACAAGAGTATTACTGAGGAGAATTCCCTGGAAGGTGCTGATCGATGAGCGATATAAGGGAAATCCTCAGTTGGAGCATATTGTCAGACTTGCCGAAGAGAAACATACACCTGTAGAATACTATCCACTTACACATTATAAATGCTGTGGAATCATTAAGAAGCTTGCGGATGCGTGAGAAGGGTAATACTTATTCTGTTATTCCGAAAACTTCTGAAAGATAAACTGTTTTCTCAGCCCAGTTCAGATGGGTTTTATATTCATTCATTCTTTCTCTGGTTTTGCTTCCTGCAACAAGGGAAGCAGAATCAGCATTCCAGTTTAAAATCGCCCGTGCGTCAAGGTAGTCATTTCGTGAAACCTGATAAGCTCTGTTTACTACAGGGATCTGTGAAGGGTGGATAACGGTTTTTCCGATGAAACCGCAAAGTCTGTCCTCCCGGATTTCCTGAATCATTCCTTCTTTCCAGCTGTCACCGGCATAATATTCCCATACAGGACCGGAAATCACATAATCCATACCATATACAGTGATAATATCTGAGAAAATATCTGAAACAGGTCTGATGCTGTGAATAGATTCATTGGCATGTCTGCGAAACCCAAACATATGGCACAGATCATTTCCGCCAACACGTATATTCAGTATAAGATCTTCAATTCTGGCTAAAGAATCCCTTAACAAATAGAGAATATCAATTCTGTTTCGCAAATCTATAATGGAGGGACTTTCGTAAATAGGCATCATGTAAAGTTTTTTTGCGACAAGTTCATTGACGAGGATCATCTGCTCAATATAACTTTGTGCGTTATCCGGGCTGAATTTAGGGACGATGAAACCGGTAACAATCTTAATGGATTGCCCAAGAGCTTTTGTTAATCTCTGAATCTGCTGTGGATTCCGAACCCGGATAAATATTTTGGGCAGATAGAATGGCTTTTGTTCATGCTGTATGAATATCTGGCTGAGAGAAGAAATCAGTATCTGCTCGGCTTCTTCAACATGATCGTCGTTTATGGTATCTTCAAGACAGAGAGCAAGAGAAAATCTGTTCCCGAATCTTTCATTTATCAGAGAATCAGTGATGGATATTCTGTTGGCAGGACAATAGAGTAATGGACCTACACTGTAATATAAAATATTATTTTTCATAACACTCCTTCTGACATATCTACAAAAATTCCCGTAAATAGGGTACCTTATAGAAATTCAATAAAATACTGCAGGTAATCCGGTCCATCACAGTGTGAAGGACCGAGTCAGCAGCTACATCATAGCACATTTCAGGGGAATAAGCCATAGAAAGAACAGGGGAATTTTCTTGAAATATAAATAGCAATATGATACAATTTTGAGGTAGAATTTATACGAAAATTTGGAGAAAATTATGGTTCCGCATTATTTTATGAAATTGCTGTAGAACTTATCATGAACAGAAATAAGATAAGCAGATATTGAAGGTGAGATACTTATATGTTGGAACACAAAAAAATTCAAAACCTCAGTGATTATTTTGTCGAACTGAACAGCAGGCGGGAGAAAGGTGTTTATTTCTACCGTATCAACGGATATTCTGAAGAAGTCGGCGAATTTATAAAGAAATATTATGATACAGCAAGAAGAACCGGAGTGGTTATCGAAGGGAAGATACCTAATCCCGATGAGGGGAATCTTGCATATTATAATGAAATAATGGGAATGGATTTTCAGATGAGTATGGATTTTATCCATGTCAGTCTGAGAAAATGGCTGCCAAGGATGAATGAGTTTCAGAGACAGAATGTGGCAGCCTCCATTTATGACTCTCTGGATTCCCTGCGAAAAGCCGGGAAAACCGAGAATATGCTCAGGAACGCATATATCAAGTTCATGTGCTGGCTGTATTATAAATTTGAACGCATTGTAAATCAGCTTGGAGAGAACCATATCCCTAAAATATTATATGAAGGGCAGATAAGCAATTATGAGTTAATGCTCATATCGATTCTTTCCAATGCAGGCTGTGATGTAGTACTGCTTCAGTATGCAGGGGATCAGGGATATCTGAAAACAGATCCGGGTTCCGTTCTTTCAGACAGTTTGCAGATGGAAGGTTTGCAGCCATTTCCGCAGGGGTATTGTGTGAAAAAGGTCAGAGATGAGATTCAGAATGAACTCAACAATGAGAGACTGTATGGAATCAGACCTTCGCTTACAAATTGTACAAATGCATGGATAAAGGGAAACGGCCTGGATGATATCCGCGAGAGCATTCTGTTAAGGGGAAATGACAGCCGTTTTTTTTATAACTGTTTCTGCAGGATTAACGGGGCAGAAGATAAGCTTACTTATGCAAATGAGTTATTCAGATTGCAGCAGGAACTGAGAAATTCAAAGAGAAATACGGTGATCGTAAGTAAAGAGATTCCAAGACCAACGCCGCAGGAAATTTCAGAGATAAAGAGGTCAAACTATACATCCGGAGATCAGATGCTCCTGGGACTTGCGTGTAATATACAGTATGGAGCCAATCCGGAGCTTCAGCGGATCCTGCATAAAACATTTGTGGATGTTATGCTGGCTGAATCTCAGAAGGAAGGGGAAAATCTTAACAGACTGACAAACAGGGCAGTGTATCTGCTGTGCTGGATGAGAAGATATCTGCCGAAGCTGTTCATAAACTGGAAATCACCGGAGATTGGATGCTTTATTTATCTGGGGGGCTGCCGGAATGAAAACGAAGCTCTGTTTATGAGTTTCCTTGGGCGGCTGCCACTGGATGTGCTGATCTTATGTCCTGATCTGAACATTAAGTGCTGTCTGGAAGATAAACTTCTGTATGAGGTCAACTATCCGGAGAGTCTGGCGATCACAGAATATCCGGAAGAGAGTTCTCAGGTAAAGATTGGAACAGCCGCTTATCATGCGGAAAGAGAACTTGATACTCTGATGTATCAGGACAGTGGGATATACAGAAATCAGCAGTATGTGAAGGCGAATGTTATCAATCTGCAGACCATGTATGAAGAGATAAAACTACTGTGGGATCAGGAATTGAAATACAGACCTAATTTCAGCACAGTTAACGGTGTGGTAAATATTCCGGTTATTTTTTCAAAAATCTCAGGAGTGAAGGATGGAAGTGTTTCTCAGTACTGGGAATCCATAGCAGCACTGATCACAGAGGATACCGTTGTTGTGAAAAGTGCTCCGTACATTGAACCAACTGCCTCCGGTCCAATGAAAGCCTTTGCCGTAGAATTTTATAAAAACGGAAAGCTTCTGCGGAATAAAATAAAGAATCATCCCAGATATCCTTATCATCTTCTTCGGGAGGAAATGCAGGAATTTATACTTGACAAGCTGCAGCTTCTGATCGAGCGGAAACTGATAAAGGGTATTGGGGAAAATGGTACAGAATATACAGTGATCGCGCAGATTCTGGATCTGCCGAAGGAGATTCTGCGTCTGATCCAGAAATTTGATTTTACAAAAAAGAATCCGAAACTGATATATATTAATACAGGGGAGACGATGATTTCACTTCAGGATTCGATTCTTGTAACATTCCTGAACCTGGCAGGATTTGACATTCTGTTTTTTGTCCCTACAGGCTATCAGAGTGTGGAGAACTACTTTGCAGAAAAACTGATGGAAGAGCACCAGATCGGGGAATATAAATACGATATGCAGGTTCCGGATCTGAATAACATTTCGACAAACAGTACCCGCCCCTCATGGCGGAGAAAACTTTTCAGGAGAGGTTAGTAGATTATGGGACTTGATTTCGGTAAATCATCTATGGGAAATCCTGCTCAGGCCGGTAATGGTCTTCAGGAGAAAAATGAGATTGAAGTTGTGGAGAAATATGATATTGTCGCTGACAGGCAGCAGATGAATGCTGAGCTGGTCAATTCAAAAGAAGTGGACGATATTGTCAGCACGATCGAAGTTTATAATATGGATACCATTGTATCTTTTGGTGCGAAAGCAGCAGAGGAGATTTCCAAGGCATCTGATGTGGTCCTCAACAGCATGAATATGTCGCAGCTTAATGAGACAAGCGAGATGCTTAAATCGCTGGCAAAGATCATGGATCAGTTTGACATTAATGAAATTAAGGATAATCCGGGACTTTTCGGAAAGCTTTTCGGAAATTTCAGAAAACAGCTGGATAAGATACTGGCCAAGTATCACACAATGGGCGAAGAAGTTGATAAGATTTATGTTCAGCTTAAAGGATATGAGTCTGAAATCAAACAGTCCAACAAAAAGCTGGATACCATGTTTAAGACCAATGTGGATTATTATCATGAACTGGTGAAATATATCCTTGCAGGAGAACAGGCATGTAAAGAGATTGAAGCCTACATTGCCCAGAGACAGCAGGATATGGAGAATACGGGAGATCAGTCTATTCAGTTTGAACTTACCAGTCTGAATCAGGCACTGATGATGCTGGAACAGAGGACACAGGATCTGAGAACAGCAGAGAATGTGGCAATGCAGTCCATTCCCATGATAAAGACTATGGAGTTCAGCAATTACAATCTGGTGAGAAAGATCAATTCTGCGTTTATCGTTACGCTTCCTGTATTTAAGCAGGCACTTGCGCAGGCAATTCTTCTGAAAAGGCAGAAGATACAGGCAGAATCTATTGCAGAACTGGATAAGAAAACAAATGAGATGCTTCTTAAGAATGCTCAGAATACAGTAGATGTATCGAAGATGACAGCTAAAATGGCATCCGGAAGTTCCATTCAGATTGAGACTCTTGAGAAGACATGGGCAACCATTACAAATGGAATCGAAGAGACAAGAAGGATCCAGGAAGATGCCAGAAAGAAACGCCAGGAGGATCAGGTTCGTCTGGAGGCAATCAAACAGGATTTTAACAAACAATACAATGTGCCACCGGTAAGAAAATAAAAACACAGAAAAAAGGGAGGATGAATGATATGCCTATTAATTTATCAAAAGGACAGAAGGTAGATTTAACAAAGAAGAATCCGGGACTTAAGAAGATCATGGCAGGACTTGGATGGGATGTAAACGCTTTTGATTCAGGTGCGGATTTTGACCTGGATGCAGCAGCATTTATGCTTGGTGCCAACGGAAAATGCCCTACAGAGAAAGAATTCATTTTCTATGGCAATCTGAAGCATGTCAGTGAATCAGTCATCCACATGGGAGATAACCTTACCGGTGAGGGTGAAGGTGATGATGAGCAGATCATGATCGATCTGTCAAAGGTTCCGGCGAATATTGAGAGAATTGCGTTTACAGTTACCATTTATGATGCAGAAGCAAGACGTCAGAACTTCGGACAGGTTTCAAACTCTTACATCCGTCTGGTAGATGAATCCAATGAGGTGGAACTGATCCATTATGATCTTGGGGAGGACTTCTCCATTGAAACAGCAGTAGTTGTAGGAGAACTTTACAGACATAACGGAGAGTGGAAGTTTAATGCCATCGGAAGCGGATTCCAAGGTGGACTTGCAGCGCTCTGCGGTCATTATGGTATTGAAGTAGCGTAATGTAAGAGACAGTCGGCTGTTTGGTAAAAATACTAAACAGTTATCAGGTATGGAGCTGTATAGCGAAGCGGATAAGACAATATGGGAGGAAAAATATATGCCAGTTAGTTTAAAAAAAGGACAGAAGGTCAGTCTTACAAAAGGTAACCCGGGACTTAAGAATGTAGTTGTAGGTATCGGATGGGATATCAATGCTTTTGACACAGGCGGAGATTTCGATCTGGATGCAGCAGCGTTCTGTCTGACAGATTCCGGAAGGGTTTCTGATTCGAACGATTTTGTATTCTATGGAAATCTTGTACATCCGTCCGGAGCAGTCCAGCATATGGGAGACAACCTTACAGGTGCCGGAGACGGAGATGATGAGCAGATTAAGATCGATCTGTCAAAGATTCCTGCCAATATCACAAAGATTGCATTTACAGTTACCATCTATGATGCAGAGGCAAGACGCCAGAATTTCGGACAGGTTTCTAATGCCTTTGTGAGAATCTTCAATGAAGTGACAGGAGAAGAAATCCTCAGATATGATCTTGGAGAAGATTTCTCTATTGAAACGGCAGTTGTATTTGGTGAATTGTACAAGAATGGTGACGAATGGAAATTTAATGCCATTGGAAGCGGTTATCAGGGTGGTCTGGCTGCTTTGTGCAACAGTTATGGTGTAGACGTAGAATAGTGCCGGAGGGCAACAGGAGGGACGAAAATGTCAGTAAGCTTACAGAAAGGACAGAAGGTAAATCTGTCAAAGGAGCATGCAGGATTAGCAAAGGTGATCGTGGGACTTGGCTGGGATGAGGCAAAGCCATCCGGCGGTGGTGGATTGTTTGGTGCATTATTTGGTTCTTCATCACATCAGGCAATCGACTGCGACGCTTCTGCAATCATGTTGAAAAATGGTAAATTTACAGATAAAACAGACCTGGTATATTTCGGCAACCTGAAACATAAATCCGGGACAGTCAATCATATGGGAGACAATCTTACAGGAGCAGGCGAGGGAGATGATGAGCAGATCGTTATTGATCTGTCAAGAGTTCCGGCTGAATATGATAAGATTGTCATTGTTGTCAATATCTATCAGGCAGTAAAGAGAAAACAGCATTTTGGAATGATCCAGAATGCATTTATCCGTCTGGTTGATGCCAGAAACAATAAAGAAATGTGCAAATATAATTTAACTGAGAATTATTCAGGTATGACTGCGATGATTTTTGGGGAAATATACAGGTATAACGGTGAATGGAAATTCAACGCCGTAGGAAATGGCACAACAGATCCTGGACTTGGGGAACTCTGCCAGAGATTTGTGTGAAAATAAAAAGAGGAGCTGTTATGGTTCCTCTTTTTATATAAAATCCGGTAACTGTCTGTCCATGATTGAACAGTTGCAAAACCCGAAAGAGGAGGTTGATTATTATGAATGAAATAAACAAAGAGGAGCGAATGCAGGGCCTGTCCGGACAGCAGGTCAGCGAGAGCAAGGCGAAGTACGGCACCAATGAGCTGGCGAAGAAAGAGACTGAATCACTCTGGTCCATGTTTATCGGTGCATTTGATGACATCTGGATCAAGGTATTATGTGCGGCTCTGGCTCTTAAAGTTATCCTGGCTGTGCTGGGAATCTTTGTCCCTGCATTATCCGGCGGAAATGATGTTGTGGAGATCATCAGTATTGTGATCGCAATCGCACTTGCTACCGGTTTCAGTACCCTGTCAGAGTACAGAAATACTTCAAGAAGTGAGGCGCTTCAGGAAGAATACAGCAAGACCTATGCCAAAGTTGTAAGAGACGGAAAGCTGGTCAATATTCTTACCAGTGAAATCGTTAAAGGTGATACGATTCTTATCCAGGCAGGAGATAAGGTTCCGGCAGATGGTCTGTTATTTGAAGGTAAGATCAAAGTATCTCAGGCGGCATTAAACGGTGAATCAAGAGATGAGAACAAAGCAGCAGTAACCAATATGGACGAGGCAGAATCTACGGATTACTCCTCACATGGAAAAGTCTTTATGGGTTCTGTTGTGACTTCAGGCGAAGGTTACATGATCGCAACTGTTATCGGAGACAGTTCTGAATTAGGAAAGATAAACAAAGCTCTGACAGATACCTCCGAGGAAGAAGAGCGAAAAGATACTTCCAGCCTGAAGCTGGAGGGTGTGGCAGCAGGTATCGGTAAACTGGGTGTATCAGCTGCAGCGATCGCAGGTATCCTTCATGTTGTCCTGACTCTGATCAGGGCAGATCAGGCAATCACTGTTGTTTCCGTTCTCCTTGTAATAGCGGAAGCAGTTATGCTTATGGCTTCTATCGTGATCATGGCAGTTCCGGAGGGACTCCCGATGATGAACAGTCTGGTTCAGTCAATGAATACAGAGTCCATGTATAAAAAGAATATCCTTGTCAGCCACAAGGCGGCATTTTCAGATTCTGCTTACATGAACGTGCTGTTCAGTGATAAAACCGGAACGATCACACAGGGTAACTTGTCACTGGTAGAATTTATTACAGGTAACGGTGAGATTGTTGATTCCATCCAGAGCAGGGAGTTTATAGAAGCTATCACTCTGAATAACCTTGCAAAGATTTCCTCAGAAGGAAAGGCAATCGGAAGTAACAACATGGACAGAGCACTGCTCTCTTATGCCATTGATCATGGTTATAATGATTCTGACAATGATCCGGAGAAGGTAGAAGAGATCAGCGGATTTGATTCTGAGAAGAAATGTGCTACTGTAAAACTGAAAAACGGACTTGTTTACTGGAAGGGTGCTACAGAGAATATCATTGATAAAGTAACACATTATATGCTTCCGGACGGGGAAGAAAGAGAGTTTACAAAGGCAGATAAAGATAAAGTAGAAGAACAGATGCATGCACAGGCAAAGAGAACCATGAAGCTTCTCTCCGTAGCGAAAATCAGCGATGGAAAGACTGTTCTTATGGCAGTTCTGTGTCTGCGTGATAATGTCAGAACAGATGCGGTTGAGACTGTTCAGATTCTCAATGATGCAGGAATCCAGGTAGTTATGGTTACCGGTGATGCGGAGGAAACTGCAGTAGCCATTGCAAAAGAGGCAGGTATTCTTGCAGATGAGAAGAAGGACGTGGTTCTTACCCATGAAGAAATGGAGAAATTATCAGATGAAGAGCTGAAGAAAGTTCTCCCGAACCTGAGAGTGGTAAGCCGCGCGAAACCGCTTGATAAGAAAAGACTGGTATCTCTTTCACAGCAGATTGATAATGTCTGTGGTATGACCGGTGACGGTGTGAACGATGCTCCCGCATTAAAACAGGCAGACATTGGTTTTGCAATGGGAGATGGTACAGCAGTTGCACAGGAGGCAGGAGATGTTGTTATCCTTAATAACAGTCTGACTTCCATTAAAGACTGTGTGCTTAACAGCAGGACTATGGCGAAATCTGTTGGAAAATTCCTCATTTTCCAGCTTACTGTAAATATCAGTACTCTGTTAATGAATATCATTGCACCGATCCTGGGATGGACAGAGCCGTTTTCCATTGTCCAGATCCTTTGGATCAATCTGATTATGGATACACTGGCTGCCATGGCGTTTGGTGGAGAACCTATTCTTGACAGATATATGAAAGATCAGCCGGCAAAGAGAACAGATAATATTCTGACTCCGTACATCAAGTCAGCGATTGGAGTAAGTGCAATATTTATTACCCTTGGTTCTATCCTGATACTTGAGAATATCGGTGGCATTACCAGTTGGGTAATCCCTGTGGGCTGTGCAGATCCGGAGCTTTATGAGAAAACATTTATGTTTGCGTTCTTCATTTATGCGATTATCTTTAACAGTTTGAATACCAGATCTGAGAAGTTTAATCTGTTTGAGCATATCGGGGAGAATAAGAACTTCGTACTGGTAATGGGAGCAATCTTTGTTCTTCAGACCATTATCATTGAAATCGGCGGAAAAGTATTTAACACAACTCTGCTTGAGCCAAAGGCATTACTGGTATCCATGGTACTTGCAGTACTTATTATACCGGTGGATCTTATCAGAAAAGCAATCATGAGCAGGTAAACAATACGTATGAAATAATAATTATGGGGCTGTCGCAGGTAATAACAGTGTGGCAGTCCCATTTTTGGAGGAAGCGAATGAATGGCATTTTATGCGCGGACATGGACAATACCATAATATATTCGTATAAGCGCAATATCGGTGAAAATAAATTAAATGTTGAGTTATATAATGGAAGAGAAATCTCGTTTATTTCTGAAAAAACGCATGATCTGTTGAAAAAAGTAAGTGAGAAGATGACTATCATACCAACATCCACAAGGACGGAAGAACAGTATAAACGTATTGATCTGGATATAGGAATCGTACCCTATGCCCTTGTCTGTAATGGAGGAGTACTGCTGGTAAATGGTAAGCGTGACAGAGAGTGGTATCTGGAGTCGCTGCAAATGATCCAGAACAGCAGACCGGAAATGGAAAAAGCGCAGCAGATTCTTGCCGGGGATTCCAGACGAAAGTTTGAGCTGAGATTTCTAGATGAGCTTTTTATTTTTACAAAATGTGAAAAGCCAGAGGAAGTGGTTGAAGATCTGCAGGCAAAACTGACTACGAAGCTGGTGGACGTATTTCATAATGGAGAGAAGGTATATGTTGTTCCTGTAAATCTGAGTAAGGGAATGGCTGTGAGAAGACTTCGAAAGAGGTTGCAGCCTGCATATCTCATAGCAGCCGGAGACAGCGAATTCGATGTTTCCATGGTGGAAGAAAGCGACCTGGGATTAGTTCCGGCCGGATTTAAAAAGATTTACGGTAATGGTAGCGACAGATTCAAAGAGACAGTGATGGAAATGGAGGCAGGAAGACTGTTTTCGGAAACATTACTTGAGAAATGTTTGGTTTTATATTTTAAAGAGCCGGACTGACTGCAATTCTATAAAATATTGCAGTCAGTTCGGCTCTTTGTTATATCAGGCTGTTAATCCATACTGACGCGGATTCCGCTCTGACGTTCAGATGGCTGAATGATAACCGTAACATTATCTCCTCCATGCCACTCAAACTGATAAGACTCTCCGGAAGTCTGGCCGATGAAAGTTTTCCAGTAATTCGTTTATTTCATGTATTTTTCCAGAACCGGAAACTGTACAGGTCCGATGTCCAGAATCCGGCGGTGAAATTCTTTCAGGTCGAAATCATCTCCAAGTCTTTTCTGACAGACTGTTTTCAAGTCAAGGAAATTCAGATATCCCCAATAGTATTTCAGATAGTTACCGGGAGTTTCCACAATATACTGATAGATTTCGGCAGCAGTAGAAGCATTGTTGATGCCAAATGCTTTCAGAAAGACAGCAGTGCGGGCTGCATCCCAGCCCCTGTAATGAATGCCGATATCGATCAGGGAGTAAATGCACAGATTCATACTCCTGTTTAACCAGGCAAGCCGGACAGCATTTTTGGCAGAATCCGGATCCTTCATGAGGGAGGCGGCATATTCATAGCCGTAGGATTCCACGTAGGTTGCCCAGCCTTCCACGTAACCGGAGGAGGTGACCAGATATCTGATGTTAGAGGGATTGTTTTCGGCAAAAGAAACTGTCTGGTAAAGATGGCCGGGAAATCCTTCATGTGCCAGTGTGCCGAAAAGTTCCAGAGAAGAGGTACGTCCGGAATCGTTGATATAGATTACGTTGGGGGTTCGGGTATCCACAGGCGGCGTGAGGTAAAAAGCAGGACTTAAGAATTTTTTCATGGAAGGATGAACGGTGCGGAGTTCGTAAGAGGCATCTTTCAGTTCCGGGAAATCTTTTTTCATCAATTCCGGAAGCTTCTCAAGCATCTGAGTCGGTGTCAGCGTAAGTTCACCGGAACATTGATTCAGCCTGTCGATCAGGGAGGAATTCTGTTTCAGCAGGGAAGATATCTCCCGATAGTCGGACAAAAGCTGAGCTGACAGTCTTTTTTCAATTTGTCCGACAGGTACATAGGTTCCTGTCTGGCTTTGCAGCAGGTAGAGGTAATATTCACGCCCACCCTCAAAAAATGCCAGGCCCCGGCTGCTTTTGCCTGTACCGCGAAGACTTTCCAGACTGTCTGCCAGTTCCTGATAAGCAGGGATCACTTCGGTTAAGATCAGTTTATGATGATATGTACAGAGTTTTTTCTGATCTTCGCTGCTAAATGCAGGGTTGGAGAAAGCTTTCAGTTTCTGCGCGAAAATATCATCCATGTAGTTGGAATCAGGATTCGCGACAAAAGAATGACATTGTTTCAGGATACGGTCCAGAGTTGTGTCGCTCATGAAAAGCCCTGACTGGGATTTCTGCTTTTCCAGTTTTATAATACTTTGAAAATATGGCCTGACGGTACTCAGAAGTTTCAGATAATCAGAGATATCTTCTTTTGTCCGGAAAGTATATTCCGCCAGAAGAATGGGAAGTTGTGCCTGCACACCCAGGCCTGGTCCCAGCGGCTCATCCAGGGCGCTGTTTTTTCCAAGGGAGGCTCTGGTGTGAAAATAGAGAAGAAGCATATCACAGGTAAGCCGGTTTTCTTCGGAGAGCCTGGAATAGGCAAAGGATTTCAGCTCTTTCTCATATTCCTGACAGAGACTGGTGGTCTTAGCCGGGTCAGAAAGTGCAGTTCCAAGAGTTGCCTCGGGCTTTCTGATACCTTTTTTTTCAGGGTGTGCAAGAGTGTAGTGAAGGGTGAGGGTATTGCTGCATACTTCGGACCGGAATAATTTTTCCGTAAAGGTCTGAAAACGGGAGTTTTCAGAAACAAAGTGGTCGGAGAGAACACCCATGCTGATGCCAATGGCAAAGACCAGACACAGGCTGAGGATTCTTTTGGGGATATTTTTATGAATACGCATATCCACCTCGGAAGCTGCTTTTTACTATCTTATTGAAGGAAGGCATGAAGTATGCTTTCGGTAACATCATTACTGTTCACACACCATTATCCCGCGAGGTGTTTTGGTATAAATATGTCAAAATCCCAAGACATACAAGCCAAAATTCATTCCAAATGCGCGTCACACTTTTTTTATTTGACAAAATTGGGATGTTATGTTAACATACACAAATGTGTAACAAAACGTAATAAAAATGTAATAATTTTACAGCGATGTATAACAGGAGTTGATTAGTAAAATGAATAATAAAATAAAGACAATTTTGATGGCAGCAATTATGAGCTCTGTGGTTCTGACACAGGGGGTATGTGTAAGCGCAGCACAGTTTGATGATGGCGCATCAGCGTTTTCTGATGGAACAGGAAGTGTAAGTGCTCTGGCAAGTACACTGGCGAAGCAGACAGAGGAACAGACACAGGAGTTTGTTGCGAAAGAAGAGGAAGCAGCGCAGATTCGTGAAGAACGAAGAGTAGAGAAAGCGGAAAAGGCTTCTGAGAAGGCAGAGCAGGAAAAAACAGCCGCGCTGGAGAGTATTCAGCAGACAGTTGAGGATACAAAGAAAAAAATTGCCGAAGAAGCAGAAGCGAAACGTCTGGCAAAGAGACAGGAAGTGGTAAACTTTGCGTTGCAGTTTGAAGGAAATCCTTATGTTTATGGCGGAACAAGTCTTACAAACGGTGCAGACTGCTCAGGATTTGTAATGTCTGTATTTGCCAATTTCGGTTACAGTCTTCCACGTGTGGCTGCAGCGCAGTGTGATGCCTCCACAAAGAAAGATATCAGCCAGCTTGAGCCGGGAGATCTGGTATTCTACGGAAACGGATATATTGATCATGTGGCACTTTATATCGGAGATGGAAAGATTATCCATGCCAGTAATGCTGCTACAGGAATCAAGATTTCCGATTATGATTATGAGAAGCCGGCAGCTGTAGGTACGTTCATGGAATAGCTGTAACGCCTAAAATTATATGATTCGACAAATTGCACAAAGAATGTCGAGAGGTGGGAAAAGTGGATAAAGTCATACACACTCTATCCACATACCCAGTTATTGAAAAATCCCGTAAATTAAAGTTATACACAAAGTTATCCACATTATCCACATTTTATGTATGTGGAATACTCGATTTACATAAGGAAAAAAGAAACAGATGTTTTGTGTAAAATGATAAATCGACATTTTTGGACGAAAAAATCCACAAATCTATTGACTTTTTTATATTCTAAAAAACATATAATATTGTACAAAAAAGACAAAATATAACAATATATATAAAAATAATCAGAATATTCAAAAAGATATTCTGCTAAAAAATACAACAACAATGAAAAAAAGAATACATTTGACAGAAACAGGAAATTTCCACATAGGAGAGACAGATGTGGATGAGAAATGCACAAAATGAATTCGGGTGGGGATAACTTTTCACAGATATTATCCACATAGCATGAAGTCCTGTGTCAGATATCTTTGCCGTGCGTCAGCACGCCTGCAGATATCTTCCTTGTCTTTCGCACTCTGCTGAACTGTCTTAAATGTATTATTTACGAGGATTGCTATAGATATCTTTATCATACGTCAGATAAAATCAGCCGGATGAATAGTAAATATTCATCCGGCTGATTTCTGATATATACTATTTTTGTTTCATCCGTTTGATGACTTTCAGACGGGTAAATTCCTCACGTTCTTTCTCCTCCAGTGCATTCTGGATATCTTTGGTCAGTGCCTCGTACTTCGGAATAGTGATATTCTTCAGAGCATTGGCACGTTTCTGAGTTTTCTTGATATTGGCTGCAAGGCGGATGGCTGCATTTTCTACCATGGACAGGCGGATGGACAGCTCTTTTACCTTTTCAAAGGCAGCCTTGGCTTCGTCCAGAGACATCTTTGTGCTGTAGTAGGCATAGGTGGGAGTGTTAGTGGTTTTGTCATATTCCACCAGAGGAATTTCCGTACCCATAACACTTCGGGTTTTAATGCGTATAGAGTTCTCGACAGGAACCGTACACGCGATCTGCTGGACAAAGGCGATACCAATCTCCATATTGGCTTTCTGCAGTGCTGTATAGGCAGTGCGGAAAGTCACATCAATCTGTGTCTGGATATCCTTTGCCTGATCGATCAGCTCCATCATTTCACGAATCAGGATGTTACGCTTTTTGTCCATCAGTTCATAGCCCTGACGGGAAAGCTTCAGTGAGTTCTTTGCAAGTATCAGGTTTCCCTTGGTGGGAAAGGTATTCGGATCCATGTAATCACCTCGCTTCTTTTAGCGTACTGTTTCGTGATAGTACTTGTCGAGGATCTTCGTATCAATTCGGTCGAGCTCTTCTTTCGGAAGAAGTCCCAGAAGCTCCCAGCCCTTATCCAGGGTTTCGGTGATGCTTCGGTTCTCGGTTTCGGACTGGCCGACAAATTCACTCTCAAAGGCTTTACCAAATACCAGATAGCGTTTATCCAGCGGGGAAAGCTCATCCTCACCGATAACGGAAGCAAGGGCTCTGGCATCTCCAACCTTTGCATAGCAGGAGAAAAGCTGATTTGCCACGTCCTGATGGTCTGCTCTTGTATAGCCTTCACCGATACCGTCCTTCATCAGACGGGAAAGAGATGGCAGTACGTTAATAGGCGGATAGATTGCCTGTCCATGAAGCTGTCTGTCCAGAACGATCTGACCTTCGGTGATATAACCGGTAAGGTCAGGGATCGGGTGAGTGATATCATCGTTTGGCATGGTCAGGATCGGGATCTGGGTTACGGAACCCGGTTTGCCTTTTACGATACCTGCACGTTCGTACAGGGTTGCAAGCTCACTGTACAGATAACCCGGATAACCTTTACGGGACGGAATCTCACCTTTGGAGGAGGAAACCTCTCGCATGGCCTCGCAGAAGGATGTGATGTCTGTCAGGATGACCAGGATGTGCATTCCTTTTTCAAAAGCAAGATACTCTGCGGCAGTGAGGGCGATCTTCGGTGTAAGAAGACGTTCAACAACCGGATCATTTGCAAGATTCAGGAACATAACTACATGGTCTGCAGCACCGCTTTCCTCGAAGGTACGGCGGAAAAATTCCGCTACGTCATATTTGACACCCATTGCCGCGAAAACAATGGCAAAATCTTCATCAGAGTTCTCTCCCAGAGAAGCCTGCTGTACGATCTGTGCAGCCAGCTTGTCGTGTGGAAGACCATTTCCGGAAAAGATCGGAAGCTTCTGTCCTCGGATCAGGGTGGTCAGTCCGTCGATTGCGGAAATACCGGTGTTGATATAGTTTCGGGGATATTCACGTGCTACCGGGTTCAGTGGCAGACCATTGATGTTTAATTTTACATCCGGGGTGATGTCCCCCAGACCGTCGATGGGCTGTCCGATACCGTTAAAGGTTCGTCCGAGGATTTCCGGGGAAAGCCCGATCTCCATGGGACGTCCGGTCAGCCGGGTATGGGTGTTGCCTAAGGACATACCGTCTGTTCCTTCAAAAACCTGGATAACAGCCTTGTCCTCATAAATCTCAATAATACGGCCGATCTTGCGAGTCCCGTCATCCATGTGAAATTCAACGATTTCCTCATAGGAGGCATTCTTGACGCCTTCCAGGACCACCAGAGGTCCGTTTATTTCGCTTAAGCCTAAATATTCAATTGCCATAAACTTCTCCTCTCTGTTACGACTCATAGCCGGTTATGGCTATGAATGTAACTGTTTCGGCATCAGCCGTTTTTTTCCATTATGTTATCATAGAAAGTATCAATGTCCTGCTTGTATTGGTCGAATTTATCAAGCTGATTATTTGCCACATCATATTTAATGGAAATAATTTTTTCAAAAATGTTGTTCCCCTCTTTCAGTACGGAAACCGGCATTCCACGGTTGATGAGTGCACGGCATTTTTCATAAAGATAGAGGATCGTTTCCATCATTTTAAACTGTTTTTCCATTGGTACGCAGGTGTCTTCTGCGTGAAAAGCGTTCTGCTGGAGGAAGCCCAGACGGATGACTCTGGCAATTTCCAGCGTCAGTTTCTGGTCATCCGGAAGAACGTCGCTTCCGATCAGCTTGACGATCTCCATCAGGGAGCTCTCCTGATTCAGGATTGCCATGAGCTGATTCCTGTCTGCTACAAATTTCGGGGAAACATGTTCTCTGTACCATGGAGTCAGGTCTTCCAGATATTCACTGTAGCTGGTGAGCCAGTGGATTGCCGGGAAGTGACGGGCATAGGCAAGGGATTTGTCCAGTCCCCAGAAGCAGCGGACGAAACGTTTGGTGTTTTGTGTGACAGGCTCTGAGAAATCACCACCCTGTGGAGAAACTGCTCCGATAATGGAGACAGAGCCTTCGGTTCCGTTTAAGTTCTGCATCATTCCTGCACGTTCATAGAATGCGGACAGCTTGGATGCCAGATATGCAGGGAAACCTTCCTCTGCAGGCATTTCCTCCAGACGGCCGGACAATTCTCGAAGAGCTTCTGCCCAACGGGAAGTGGAGTCTGCCATGATAGCTACGTCGTAACCCATGTCCCGGTAATATTCCGCAAGAGTTACACCTGTATAAATAGAAGCTTCACGCGCCGCAACCGGCATGTTGGAAGTATTGGCGATCAATGTGGTTCTGTCCATCATCAGGTTTCCGGATTTCGGGTCGATCAGTTTACTGAAATCTTCCAGAACCTGAGTCATCTCGTTTCCACGTTCTCCGCATCCAATGTAGATGATAATGTCTGCGTCAGACCATTTTGCAATCTGATGCTGAGTCATGGTCTTACCTGTACCGAAACCTCCCGGAACAGCGGCTGTACCGCCCTTTGCGATAGGGAAAAGAGTGTCCAGGATACGCTGGCCTGTGACAAGCGGGACGCTTGCGGGGAAACGTTTGTGGGTTGGTCTCGGGATACGGATCGGCCATTTCTGTGCAAGTGCCAGATCTTTGGTGGTTCCGTCTGCGAACTGAATGGTTACGATCGGTTCCAGAATGGTGTATGCTCCGTCAGATGCCGCGTGGATAACTGTGGCTTCTGTAAGATTCGGAGGAACCATGGATTTATGGAGAATGGAGTCTGTTTCCTGAGTTTCTGCGATAACAGAGCCGGGACCTACAACATCTCCTTCTTTTACTATGATGTGAGTGTTCCATTTCTTTTCTGTGTCAAGAGAATCAACGCTGACACCTCGTGAAATATATTTGCCTGAGGCTTTGGCAATCTCTTCCAGAGGGCGCTGGATACCATCAAAAATATTGTGGATGATTCCAGGTCCCAGAAGTACAGAAATGGCATCTCCGGTTCCTGTAACTGTATCGCCCGGTTTCAGTCCTGTAGTCTCCTCGAAAACCTGTACGGTGGTCATGCCTTTCTTCAGGCCGATGATCTCACCTACCAGATGTTCCGGACCTACATAGACCATCTCGGAAATCTTAAATCCGCTGTCGCCCTTCAGATAAATGACGGGGCCGTTGACACCGTAGATAATACCTGTATTACTCATGTTCTGGTCCTCCGTCAAACTTGAATTCTTTGTATGCTGCCTCAAAATTTCCTGCAAAAGAGTGATCGATCAGGATGTTTTTCTGAGGAATTGTAGCGCGGATACCGCCAAGAAAAGAGTCCTTTGCAAGCTGGATAGCAGTACCTGTTGTATGCTGAAGTTTCTCTGCAAGAGATCTGTCCTCCGGAGAGAGATAGATGGTAATCTCATCATTTCCCGCGAAATCCAGAGCTTCTTTGATCTTAGCAGTTAAATAGTTCTCATACTCCGGAGTTTTGGTAAAGGATTCCAGAAGTCCTTTTACTTCGGAGAAAATTTTCTCTTTTAATTCGTTTTGTTTTCTGGTCCAGTCACGCTTGATCGTGAGCTGTTCTGCGGAGAGAGCCTTGTTTATTTCACGTCGGGCGCTGGCAGTTTCCGCTTTGATCTGTGTCTGGGCGTTTTCTTCACTGAGAGTTTTGTGTTCTTCTGTCATTTTCTCCAGAGCCGCTTTATGCTCATCGAGAATGGCGGCAGCTTTTTCGTGGGCTTCCTCTACAGTGATATCATAAAAATGGCTGAGTTTTTCATCAATTGTCATGTTAACACCTGCCTGTAATATTTAGATTGTAACTGTTCACTCCGTTCACAGTAACGTAGCCAAAATTCATTCCAGATTGCCTGTGGCAATGGGATTTTGGCTTGTATGTCTCGAGATAGTGGTGTGTGAACAGTAACATTAGATTTACTATTGGTAACTGTTTTACAGTTTTAAACCAATAGCTTCATTCACATATGAAGTGATAAAATCCGGTTTGCGGCCAGTACCGTGCCTGTCGGGAATTTCGATAATCAGAGGGGTCTTGTGATGAAGCTTTACATCATCTATAATTTCGGGAAACTCCCGGCCGAATTTCTCGGTCAGGAGTATGATTCCGATTTCTTTATTGGAGATAGCTTTCTGCAAAGCATCTTTTAATTCATCATGTGTGTGTACGACCACGCCCTCTACACCTGCCAGTCTCATCCCTGTGTAGGTATCGATATTGTCGCTGATCAAAAACATCTGCATCTTATAACTGTCCCAGGATCATGAAGGAGATGATCAGTCCATAAAGGGCAACACCTTCTGCAAGACCTACGAAAATAAGGGATTTACCAAGGATACTCTGATCCTCGCTGATAGCGCCTAAGGCTGCGCTTGCCGCACTGGCAACGGCAATACCACCACCGATACAGGAAAGACCTGTTACAAGAGCTGCTGCGATATAACCCATACCTGTTGCAAGTGTGCCTTCAGAGCCTGCAGCAGCCTGTACGGAAGAAGCACCTGTGAACATAACTGCAATGGCGATAAGCATGGTTCCAAAGAAGAAGAATGCGTTTACACCGAGAGCTGTTTTGTAACGTCCGCGGTTTTTTTCACCGATGAGATAGTAGCCAAATGGAAGAATGATGCTGAGTACCAGTGCGATTGCTAAAATGATCTGTGCGATTGTTGTCATAATTAAATCTCCTCTTAGTTCTTGATTTTGCTGTTCATATATATCATATTTATTCGGCTTTGAATATCTGGCTGACCGACAGATATGGGTTTCCCGAGGATGATATATAAATGAAAATAGTATAATTTCTGATGATCTTTCTGTCTATTTTACAGAGCGGAACGGCTCAAATTTACGTCCTGTACCTTTGTAGAAGCGGCTGAACATTTCATAATATTCCAGACGAAGCACCTGGATACCGACGATCAGGCCCTCCATACCACATACAAAAAGGTTTCCCAGAACTACTACTATCCAGTTCAGGTTTCCGCTTTCTGCGCCTGCAAGCATGAGAACGACTTCCATCATCGCTGCATGGCTGACTGCGAAAGCTCCGATACGGACGAAAGAAAGGGTATTGGAGAAGTAGCTTAACAGGACTTCAAACATTTCAAAAAGTCCCTGTACAACGAACATTCCCTTCTCTTTTGGCATAAATTCTGATTTCTTCTCAATGAGGGCTGTAAGTGGCTCTTTCAAAAAGATCAGGATCAATGGTACGCCGAACATGATAAACAGTACGATTCCGCCGGGAAGTGTTTTGCCATTCAGTATAAGTGCAATGGAGACAACTGCAGAGCCGTAGAATACCAGACCAGCTACTGAGTTTGTATCAAACCAGATGTGTTCTACATCTCCGGCTTTCCAGGCATTCAGGATGTTAAATACCATACATAAAAGGATCAGGCACATACCAAAACCAATGGCAACAATAAATACTGTATTCAGCTTTCCGATAAACGGAACTGACATCATATTGTTCATCGGGCGAAGCCACAGGGCTGGTATCACATCTTCGAATCCGAAGATACTTCCGAACATAAATCCGAAGATTGTGGAGAACACACCTGCACAACTGATAATGCCTGCCAGTGTGATATGTTTGAATTTATAAAGCAGGAAACCACCGATAAAGAGCAGCAATCCCTGCCCCACATCACCGAACATTGCACCGAAAATAAAGGAATAAGTCAGTGCCACAAACCATGTTGGATCCATCTCGTTATAGGCCGGAAGACCATACATTTTGATGTACATTTCAAATGGTTTAAACAGTTTCGGGTTCTTCAGTTTCGTTGGCGGCTGCTGGTGTATACCTGGCTTCAGATGTTCGTCCTCTTCACCGTCAATAATACAGAAAATGCGGCTGTCGTCTTTGATATCATTCTGGAAAGAATGGGCATCTTTCTCTGTCATCCATCCACATAAGATATAGAAAACGTCTTTATCCCCATGTGTACATGCTGCAAGTCTGCGCACATCAAAGTTACCGGAAAGCTGTGCGATAGCATTGCGGGAGGCAACAATATCTTTCTGGTTTCTAAGAAGAAAATCTGCTTTTTTCTGATCGGCAGATGCCAGATCAGCAGCAGCTCTGTTGCGTGTTTCAGTCAGTTGTTCGAAAGCTTCTTTTGCTGTTCCCTCATAAGTATCCGGCATATAAATACGCTCGAAGTGCATGGAAGAATAGACGGCTTTTACTTTCTGGGCTTCGTGCTCCGGGACAAAATACAGACCCCAGACATACTGGTCATCTTCATCACATTTAATGAAAATTGTGTCCAGATTTTCGTAAATATACTTTTCAAATTTCTGGTAATATTCCTTCTCAATCCTTCCGAAACGGAAGTGGATGAACTGGAATTTCAGGATTGAGGAAATATTGTAATTAATATTTCTGAACGGGCGGATCACTCGCAGAGATTCATCCAGAGCTGCAAGCTGACTTTCCAGATCAGCACGTTTATTGCTTAGTTCCTGATAATCAGACTGAATCCGGCGGATTGTATTTAAAGCCTGTTCAGTATCCATGGGTTTGGCAGAAATCTTCTCCGGATCTGCCAGTTCATCATAGAAACTGTTGGCAGTAGAGAGTGCTTCCTTATATGGATTGATTTCCATAAACGGAGAAAGACTCTCTACTGCGGTCAGCTCGGAAAGGGCATTTTCCAGATGAATTTCGTACTTGGAAAGATAGGTGTTTACCACTCTGTCAATATCGGTCTTAGGACCGGTAATGCTCAGGAACTTCATTTTCTCAATCATAAATTCACCTCCTGGTTAATGTTCTTTAAACTGCGAAGCAGTTATTCAGTTATGCGCCATATAGAAATCAACTGTTGCAAATATAACGCATGGCTTCATCATGCTGCACACCGTAACGTACGCATTCAATGGCGATAGTCAGGCGGTTTACTTCGTGTTCCTTGTTATACAGATAAGAATAGATCACTGCTACAGAATATGGATTTCTGTGGGATTCCTTCTCAAGGATTGAGCGGTGGATGTGGTTGTAGAATTCTTCCAGATTGGCTACGGTAAGCTGTTCATATTTGTTTCCGTACCATGTTTTCTGGAAAATTCTTCGACCTTCTTCGTATGAAGGTGCTTCCACCAAAGCTGTGATCTCTTCTTTCTTTAACTTATAATTTACAGGGATCAGCAGGGCATAAATACTTGCCGGATCCATGTTGTAATACCTTTTGGAACGCTGGATAAACTGCAGGTTCAGCATATCAAATTTCTCGCCGTAAGTGCAGGTAATCTCTTCCAGATCTTTACCTTTAAACAGCTTCTTACGGATGTTCCAGATCTGGGTAAAATAGTACAGATCCAGTGCCATACCATAGTCGAAGAGAAGTGCTGTTTCATGCTCCTGGATCTTCGAAAGCGGGATATAAAATTCGTTTCCTTTGAGGCAGGAGATCAGTTCCTCCATGGTGGAACAGGTAGTGATCCGGTCTACATCAATATTGGAATGCAGACGGAAAAATTCACGGTACGGAGAAACATCTACAGGATCCGTGTCGCGGTGATCGAAGATATTTGTCATGACTTCCTTCAGTACACGGATTTCATATCGCTTGGAATACAGATCCAGAAATTTACGCTGCTCCGGGTTGGCAAAGTGATAAATTCTGGAGAAATTCTGGAATATGGATTTCTTCAGAAGCTTCTCAATCTGGCCACGGTGCAGGGTATTTTCATCCAGTGCATCCCACCTGGAAGAGTATTCCGGCATTCGCTTCAGATAGGCGGCTACCTGCGTGACATCGGAGAGTTGGAGGATTTCCTCGAACTGATCCATGGTAGTAAGCCTGCTCTGCATTGCGCGGATTTTCGTGGAAAGTCCGCTGTAGGAGAGTACGCCTCCCATTGTTTTTCACTTCCTTTCCTGATGTCATCTAGTACATCGTTTTCGAAATAACTATACCACTCACTTGTCTGCAAATCCGAGTGCACAGGTCTAAAAGTCTCAGCGTAGCCCGCTACGCCTGCGTTTTTAGACCTGCACACTCGAATCCGCATCCTACGCGATTGGTATAGTTATTTACGAAACGATGTACTAGAGTGTGTCTGAAAAATCATTCCCACAAATTGTGACGCACATCTTGCAGAAAGCCTTTTTCAGACACGCTCTAGCGTTTGAGACAGATCTTTACATAGCCAGTATTTTCTCAAACAATTCTCTGGAAAGTTGTGAGTGCTGCTGTTCGTAATGAGCATCCAGTGAAGAAAAGGTAGCGTCTGTATCTGCACGTAACTGTGCCAGGCGGGAATCTTTTTCTTCTTCCAGTTGCTGACGGATCCGTCGAATCTGCTCTGCTGTCCGGGTCTCCAGCTGCTCGTCATAATTTTTACATTTCTGTTCTGCCTCTTCAGAAAGCTGTTGCTTTTGCCGGTCGCAGTCTTCCATGATGCGTTGGGCTGTAAGCTCGATTTCAGATAATTTGTTAAGTATCTGCTCCATCTTCAACCTCCTTGGTTGTCAAAATTTTACAAAAAAACCAGATTTACTATGTGAAAAATAGTAATATCTGTTAGATATCATACACCCTTTTGTTAAAAAAAACCATCTAAATTTTTTCCAGAAAGAAAAAAATTGTTATTTTTTAGACAAGTTAAAGAAATCTCCTGCGAATATCTGTCCGGGATGTAATTGACGTTAGGAGTATGGTATGGTAGTTTATTGGTGGCAGGAAATTGCACGCACATCTTGCGTAAAGCATTTTTCAAACACGCTCTGGAGATATAAGAAAAGGAACAGGAGATTTTTATGAGATTAAGAAATATTCCGGGAGCTCAGGATGCAATTCTGGAGAGCCCTTATGTGGTGCAGGAACCACAGACAAAGAAAGGACACTGGGGGGAGGTTTTTGCGAAAAAGCAGCCTCTTCATATTGAAGTAGGGATGGGAAAAGGAAGATTTCTTATGGATCTGGCCCGGCTGCATCCGGATATCAATTATATAGGAATCGAGATGTATGACAGCGTTCTTCTTCGCGCATTGCAGAAGAGAGAAGAACTGGAAGAGAATGGAGAGGTTTATTCTAATTTATTTTTTATGAGAGTGGATGCCAGACTTCTGCCGGAAATCTTTGAGAAAGGTGAAGTAGATAAGATTTATCTGAACTTTTCCGATCCATGGCCAAAAGCCCGCCATGCAAAACGTCGCCTGACATCCAGAGAATTCCTGGCACGTTACGACCAGATTCTGGTTCAGGATGGAAAAGTGGAATTTAAGACAGATAATAAGGAACTGTTTGAATTTTCCCTGGAAGAAGTGGAGGAAGCCGGATGGAATCTGGAAGCTTCTACCTTTGATCTGCATCATAATGAAGAGATGGTACAGGGAAATGTTATGACAGAATATGAAGAGAAATTTTCTTCTATGGGAAATCCAATCTGTAAGATGGTGATTTCCAGAGAGTATCACAGATAAAACAGCAGAGCAATTATCTGGTTTATAGCGATTCCATAGTGAAGTGGATTGCGATGATCCATTTGACTATCTGTTGTGGCTGGCAGTGCATATTATAGTATAAGAAAATTTCGGGGCGCGAAGCGCCCCGAAGGAGTCAGCCGGTGAAACGAAAAAGTTCTTTCCATAATAAAATGTTACAATTCCGCTATGAACACAAAAATTTTGATAATACCTTCAGTCGCCTGCGGAAATCCGCAGAAGAGGTCAATAAAACACTTAACAAAATATCCCAAAACGACGAAAAAAAGGAAAAATAAATGAAATAGAAAAAAATCTGATTTTTTTTGAAAAAACCTATTGACATTTAAACGACTATTATATATAATATCACTTGCGTTGAGGGTGATGCAAAACTTCAACACAAAGAAAAACAAAAGAATATGCGCTTTTAGCTCAGTTGGTAGAGCACCTGACTCTTAATCAGGGTGTCCAGGGTTCGAACCCCTGAAGGCGCACTAAGAACACTGTTTTTGCGGACAATGCGATTGCCGCGGGGACGGTGTTTTTTATGTTTTACGGGAAAGTGAAAAATAAAGGTATCTGGGAAATAGAGAGAAATGAAATATTTACGCCCCTGCGGAGAAAGTTCCACAAGGGCGTAAAAGTATTTTATGCTGCTGATAGCGCTTGAAGAACACAGGGTCAAGCTGGTAAATATCTTCATGCAGGAGAGAAGACTGCTGTGCAAGATGCAGATAAACCCTCTTTATAACCAGTCATCACACTTTATACAAACCATCCTGATAACATTGAAATCCCTCTCTGTTGGAAAGAGTTGATGACATTGAATTTTTATAAGTCGGAAACATATAAGACATTGCAAGAAAAAGAAAAGGGTTTGTGAAAAGATTGTAACGCTTTTCGTATCAAAAGATGCACTATGGCTTCTGATTATGTTATACTCTATACTCAGTGTATTGTCGAAAGAAGAGGAATAAGTCAAATATCTGGGTTCCGGTCTGGTCAAAGGAGGTTACGGTATCGAATGAAAAAAATACTAAAAAGAACAGGAAAAATATTTTGCCTTTTCCTGCTGATCGTGGTGCTGGTAAATATACTTTCACCTCTTTTTTGCAGGAAACCGGACGAAACATATGTGGAAAGTCTGAGAAAGACAGAATTTACATCAGAGACAGCAGGCGTAGAAAGGATTTGCTGCATTGACGATAATGAAGAGGCACTTTTGTGGAGGCTTCGTATGATTGGCACTGCGAAGGAGAGCATTGTACTGTCTACCTTTGACTTACGCGCGGATGATAATGGCACTAAAATTCTTGCCGCATTGAATTGCGCTGCGGCAAGAGGTGTGAAGATTCAGTTATTGATCGATGGAATTTATCAGCAACTGTTTCTGGCTGGAAGCAGCGATTTCCAGGCTCTGGCATCATATGAGAATGTGGAAGTGGGAGTTTACAATCCGGTGACACCGGTCAATCTGTTTAAGGTGAATTATCGCATGCATGATAAATATCTGATCGTGGATGAGAAAATGTATCTGCTGGGCGGACGCAACAGCAATGATATCTTTCTGGGGGATCAGACAAAAGGCATTAATGAAGACAGAGATATCCTGGTGTATGATACATCAGAAGGACAGGGAGAGTCTCTGAACCAGCTTGAGGATTATTTCCATAAAATATGGAAGGAAAGCTGTGTGAGCATTAAAAACGGCAAACAATCTTCCAGATATACGGATGCATACCGGCACATGGAAGAAATTTACATATCTCTGCTGAAAAGGTACAATGATATAGAAACTTACAGTGCATGGGAAAAGGATACGATAGAAGCAAACAAGATCACTCTGATCAATAATGGAATTGAGGCGGGACGAAAAACACCGCAGGTTCTCCAGACAATTCAGTATCTTACTGAAAATGCAGATCATGTAATAATACAGACTCCTTATGTGATCTGTAATGGTTACATGTATGATGTATTGCAGGGGATTTCAGATCATGCAAAGCTTCAGATCGTGCTGAATGCAGTGGAAAAAGGCTCTAATCCATGGGGCTGTACAGATTATCTTAATCAGAAAAAGAAAATTCTGGAAACAGGGGCAGATGTGTATGAACTGATGAATGATTATCCGGTTCATACAAAAGCTGTGCTGATAAATGACCGTCTGTCAGTAGTAGGTTCCTATAATCTGGATATGCGAAGTACTTATCTGGATACGGAACTGATGCTGGTAATTGACAGCGAAAAACTGAATCAGCAGATTCACGAAACAGAATCAGATTATATGGAAAAAAGCAAAGAGGTACTTGCAAACGGTCAGGAAACCGAAGGCGCAAAGTACCAGGGGAAAGTGTTGAATCGGAAAAAGAAGTTATACTACGGCGTGCTCAGGATTATCATTCGTCCTCTTCGGCAGCTGCTTTAGAGTGTGTTTGGAAAATCATTCCCAAAATCTCCTGCAAATTGTGACGCACATCTTGCGTAAAGCATTTTTCAGACACGTTCTAGAAAATAATATCACAAGTATATGTCATATAAATGTTCAGTAGCTGAAAAAAGGCGTTGTCAATCAGACTGCAGAAGATTAAAATAGACATAAAAGCAGCTGTTACAACTGTTGTTGATGTAAAGGAGGAAAAGCTTTTATGAACTTAAAGAAATTTGTGCTGGAAGGTAATCCTGTATGCAGAAAGGAAGCTGTGATCGTGGGCGATCATTTCAGGATTACAATGCTGACAACTGCCCTGATCCGTTTTGAGTACAGCGAAGACGGAGGATTTGAGGACAGAGCAACACAGATGGTATGCAATCGTGATTTCCCGGTGCCGGAATTCAGGGTGAGTGACAGCGGTGAGGAATTACATATTTACACCAAAGACCTGGAAATCCACTATGACAGGCAGAAATTTTCTCCAAGCGGTCTGATGATACGTGTAGCGGGTGGAAAAGCCAGCGAGCGCGTGTGGCATTATGGTGATGAACCAAAAGATCTGCTGGGAACAGCCAGAACCTTGGATGAAGCAGACGGTGAGATTCCGCTGAGTCATGGAATTATGTCCAGAAACGGTTTTTCAGTGCTGGATGATTCCCACACAATGGCTATGGGCGAAGATGGAATGGTAGAGCCACGTCAGGGAAACAGAGCAGACTTTTATTTCTTTGGATATGGTCACAGATATGTGGAATGTCTGCAGGATTTTTACAGATTATGTGGAAAAACACCTCTGCTTCCAAGATATACGTTCGGAAACTGGTGGAGCAGATATCACAAATACACAGAGACAGAGTACAAAGAACTGGTAGAGCGTTTTGAGAAAGAAGAAGTGCCGTTTTCTGTTGCAGTTGTAGATATGGACTGGCATCTGGTAGAGGATGTACCTCCTGTATATGGAAGCGGATGGACAGGATATACCTGGAATAAGAAGTTTTTCCCCAATCCGCCTGAATTTATGGACTGGCTGCACAAACATGGATATAAGATCACACTGAACGTACATCCGGCAGATGGAGTGCGTGCTTATGAAGAAGCCTATCCGAGAGTTGCAGAGAAAATGGGAATTGATCCTGCAAGTAAGGAACCGGTACTTTTTGATATGACAGATCCGAAATTCATTGAGACATATTTTGAGGAACTGCATCATCCGATGGAAGAAGAGGGAGTAGACTTCTGGTGGCTTGACTGGCAGCAGGGAACTGTAACCAAGGTTCCGGGACTGGATCCGCTCTGGATGCTGAACCACTATCACTATCTGGACAGCAAGTGGAAAGGAAAACGTGCGCTGACTTTCTCAAGATATGCAGGTCCAGGAAGCCACAGATACCCGGTTGGTTTTTCCGGTGATACGTTCATTACCTGGGAGAGTCTGAAATTCCAGCCATATTTCACAGCAAATGCTAGCAACATCGGTTTTGGATGGTGGAGTCATGATATCGGTGGACATATGTTTGGATACAGAGACGACGAGCTCACTGCAAGGTGGGTACAGCTTGGAGTCTTTTCACCAATGAATCGTCTGCACAGCACAGATAACCCGTTTAATGGAAAAGAACCGTGGAAATACAACCAGATTGTAGAAACAGTAATGAAGAATTTCCTGAAACTGCGTCATAAGCTAGTTCCGTATCTTTACACCATGAACCGTCGTGCAAGCAGAGCGGGACTGCCGCTGGTACAGCCGATGTATTATCTGGAGCCGGAGCGTGAGGAAACCTATGAAGTACCGAACAACTATTATTTCGGCACAGAGATGATGGTATCTCCAATCACAGATAAGCTGGATCCGGTAACAGGACTTGCAGGCGCAAAGACATGGATTCCGCAGGGAATCTGGTATGATTTCTTTAACGGAAGAGCATATAAGGGCGGCAGAAAAGTGGATCTCTGGAGAGATATTTATGAGATGCCGGTACTTGTGCGTGAAGGCAGCATCATTCCACTGAAGGACATGGAAGGATATGATAATTCCATTGAGAATCCTGAGAAACTGGAAGTACTTGTATATCCTGGAGAATCAGGAGAATTTGTACTCTGGGAAGACGGTGGGGACACACCGGAAGACCTGGATGAGAATTGGGTATCCACCAGAATGACGAAGACTGCAGATGAGAATGGAACAGTATTTATTGTAGAAGCTGCACAGGGAAATACAGCAGTGATCCCGCAGAAACGTTCCTGGAAGATCCGCTTCTGCAACATTCAGGACAAACCGCAGGAGGTTACTGTAAACGGACAGGTATATAAGGATGCAGAGTTCGCAGAGGATAAGAAGCTTCATGGAACAATAGTGATCCTCAAGGATGTGCCGGCAGATGCACAGGTGAAGGTTACTTTTGCGGCAGATGCAGCTGTTTATCAGAGAGATTATGCAGAAGAGGTCTATGAGATTCTGGAAAAAGCACAGATTACCTATGCACAGAAGACAGAGGTTTATAAAGTAGTGAAAGAACTGGGCACAGAAGCAGTGCCTGTTCTGGTATCCATGAATTTGAATCCGTCATTGCTTGGGGTACTGATGGAGATTCTTACAATGGGAATTTAACCGAATCAAGCTAGTGTGCCAACAAGTTGATTTCTCGAACAATCTTGCGTCTAAATTTCTTATTTCCGCGTTGTCGTCGGTCGCCGTAGCCACCGCTACGCCTCCTTCCTCCGCCTTGAAATAAGAAAATTTATCCTGCAAGATTGTTTCAAGAATCAACTTGTCGGCACACTAGTTCTCTGCGGTAACACAAAAATCCCGCTCACAGTTGTGTCTTACTGTGAGCGGGATTTCACATTTTAAAAGAAGGAGTGCCGGATCTTGCGATCCGGCAAGTATGAAAAAGAAAAAGTTTTATTATAAATAAAGCGTTTGCTTTATTTGCTTATTAATATACAGGGAAAATGTGTGCAAAATGTGATGGACTGTTGAAGAAATTGTGATTAAATTCTAAAAAACTTATAAAAAAAGAAAAAGACCTGAAAAGGTCTGTAAAAAGAAGGAGGGCCGGACCTTGCGGCCCGGCATAAGTATGAAAAAGAAAAAAGTTAAAAATCTATGTGAAAAAGCATTTGCAACCTGTTTGTAAAGCATTTGCTTTATTTGCTTATTAATATACAGGGAATTTGTGAGCAAAATGTGATGGACTGTTGAAAAAAACGTGATTAAATTCTAAAAAACTTATAAATTGGAAGTAAGATTACTGTTCACACACCACTATCCCGCGAGGTGTTTTGGCATGAATATGCCAAAATCCCGAGACATACAAGCCAAAATTCCATTGCCGCAGGCAATCTGGAATGAATTTTGGCTACGTTACTGTGAACGGAGTGAACAATAACGTAGGAAGAAAACACAAGGTGGAAAACTGAAAATAAGCATTGTAAAAATCCGAACTGTAATTTATAATAAAATTCAATGGTAACGGTTCAATATCTTTACAGTTACAAATAATGAGAAACAAGGAGGAAAACATGAAAAGAGAAACAGTCGTCGTACTGGATTTCGGCGGTCAGTACAATCAGCTGGTTGCCAGACGTGTGAGAGAATGTAACGTATACTGCGAAATCTATTCATACAAGACCGATCTTGAGAAAATCAAGGCAATGAATCCTAAGGGAATCATCCTTACCGGTGGTCCGAACAGCTGCTATGAGGCAGATTCACCTACATGCAATAAAGAATTATTTGAGCTTGGTATTCCTGTTCTGGGACTTTGCTATGGCGCACAGCTTATGATGCATGTTCTGGGCGGAAAAGTTGAGAAAGCAGATGTGAGCGAATATGGAAAGACAGAGGTTCTGGTAGATAAGACAGATTCCAAAATCTTCAAAGACGTATCTGATAAAACAATCTGCTGGATGAGCCACACAGATTACATTTCCCAGGTTGCACCAGGATTTGAGATTGCTGCTCACACAGCAGACTGTCCGGTAGCAACTGCACAGAATGAGGAGAAGAAGCTGTATGCGATCCAGTTCCATCCGGAAGTGCTTCATACAGTAGAAGGAAAGAAGATGCTTTCCAACTTCGTACTTGGTGTATGCGGATGTGCCGGAGACTGGAAAATGGATGCCTTTGTTGAGCACACTATCAGAGAAATCCGCGAGAAGGTCGGGGATGGAAAAGTTCTCCTTGCCCTGTCAGGTGGTGTTGACTCTTCCGTTGCAGCAGGACTTCTTTCCAGAGCAATCGGCAAGCAGCTTACCTGTGTATTTGTAGATCATGGTCTTCTTCGTAAAGATGAGGGAGATGAGGTTGAGGGTGTATTCGGACCAAACGGTCAGTTTGACCTGAACTTTATTCGCGTCAATGCACAGCAGAGATATTATGACAAGCTGGCAGGTGTTACAGAGCCTGAAGCAAAACGTAAGATCATCGGTGAAGAATTTATCCGTATTTTTGAAGAAGAGGCCAAGAAGATTGGTGCGGTAGATTTCCTGGCACAGGGAACTATTTATCCGGACGTTGTAGAGAGTGGTCTGGGCGGAGAGTCCGCAGTGATCAAATCTCACCACAATGTAGGCGGACTTCCGGATTTCGTTGATTTCAAGGAAATCATCGAACCGCTCCGCGACCTTTTCAAGGATGAGGTTCGTAAAGCAGGTCTGGAGCTTGGAATTCCGGAGAGACTGGTATTCCGTCAGCCATTCCCGGGACCGGGACTTGGAATCCGTATTATCGGTGAAGTTACTGCAGAGAAGGTTCGTATTGTACAGGATGCAGATTTCATTTATCGTGAAGAGGTAGACAATGCTGCAGCTGAGTATAAGAAAGAACATGGTGAAGATCCTTCATGGATGCCGAACCAGTACTTTGCAGCACTGACAAATATGCGAAGTGTAGGCGTTATGGGTGACTTCAGAACTTATGATTACGCTGTAGCGCTCCGCGCAGTGAAGACCATCGACTTCATGACAGCTGAATCTGCTGAGATTCCGTATGCAGTACTGAATAAGGTTATGAACCGCATTATTAACGAAGTTAAGGGCGTTAACCGCGTATTCTATGACCTGACCAGCAAGCCACCGGGTACGATTGAGTTTGAATAGTTGAAGCTGAGCTGTAAAGCCTTTGTTTACAAGGGTTTTACAGCTTTTCCTTTATAGGATTGCATTTTCATTGCATTATTTTTCTTCAACTGTTCTGTGATAGATTGCTGTATGTTGATTGCTGGTATAATTAGCAATGCTTTCAGTAGCAGATTGTACTTGTAATATTCCAGTCAGCTTTTTAGCAACTTCAAGATTCGTATTTGGATACAGATGACCATAAGTGCCGAGTGTTGTCTGTATTTTTTCATGTCCTAAACGTTCCTTGATAAGTAAAGGATTTTCGCCCATGCTGATAAGCAATGAAGCGTGTGAATGTCGCAAGGCATGAATTTTAATACGATGAACACCTGCTAAATTTGACAACTTTTCCAAAGCTCTGGGAAGCGTTGTTTTACTGGTTGGAGTTCCGTTATAACTTAGTACAAGTGAACAATCGGGAAGAACCTGTTGCTGAACACTTTGCCAAGCCTTTAGCTCATTGAGTGTATCTGAATCAATATAAATAGTACGGATACTTGCCTGTGTTTTCGGCTCAACGAATTTATAGTCCGTCATTGTTCGGTAATATAATGTTTTGGTAATGCTAAGCAAGCCTGTTTCAAAATCTATGTCTGACCAATGTAATGCTGACGCTTCGCCAATTTGCATACCAGTCATAAATAATAACCAGAACGATATAAACAGATAATGTTCATAATAGTCTTTCTTACAGAGTAAGGAAATAACCTTTTGAAATTCTTCTAATGTCCAGAAATCAACTTTGGTTTTCTTGCTTTTGATATTTCCTATCATTCGAGAGGGGTTTTTCTTTGCAATCCCAAGCACGATCGCTCTGTCAAATGCAATGGAAAGCATTCCCTGTACAATACGGATGTAATTAGGACTAAAATCTTTTGCAAGTTTCAACTGCCAGTTTTGAACATGGATAGGTTCGATTTCGTTTGTTTCCATTTTGTAGAAATAGGAAAAATGTTTCTTGATGGTAGTAGCACGATTAAGATAAGTGCTTTCTTTTACCTGTGTTTTATACCATGGCAGGTAGGTTTCTTCTATAAATTGCTGAAAAGAAACACCATCTTTTTTTGTTGTTAATTCTTCGGTAGAAGCTAACACCAGTTTTGAATATTCTTCCTTTGCTTCTTTTTTCGTTCTGAATCCACTTCGGTATTTCTGTATCTGTTTTCCGGTAATGGGATTGTAGCCTAAATTAGCTCTGAAATAATAAGTTCCGTTATCTGCTTTCTTAATAGGGTCTTTTGCCATAATTTCACTCCTTACATGATATGCAAGAAGTACAATCAATCGTTTGTGTCTGATAATGTAATCCCTAATAATTCTTCCACGGCTTCTTTGGGTACTCTGTCCAATTTACGGGATTGGTAATAAGTATGCCCTTTTTCAATCATAAGTTTTTTTGCTTTTCTTATGATGTCTGCCGAGAAAGAAGTTCCATAACCTAGTGCTATGAGGTCTTTTTTTGTTACGGTAATCATAATCCTCCTTTCCATAGACCAGATAAGGAAATCTCAATATCTTGTCTATCAGTATATCAAATGATGAACAAAAAAGCTCTATTAAGATGATTTTTTCTTGCAAAATCGTTGTTAGATAGTTTTACAAGCAATCAGACGGCTTCGGCAAGCTCCGCTGGTATCTCAACCATTCCCATTCCTGTGGGCTGAACCGTGTCATACGAGTGTATCATTATCCTGTGTTGCAGGTCATGGCAGAACGACTTTTCCAACGGTCACTCCCAGATCATTGCATGAATCGCTATCTCCCGATTGGAAAAGTCACGGCGTACAACCTCTGATGGCTCACTGCAAGCACAAACGTATCTGACTGCTTTATTCACTTGTCAAAGAACTGTTAGGCTCTTGTCAGCCTGTATCAATTCATTTTTACAAATGGACTGATACAGAATGATAAGAAAAAGCGGAACAGGAAAGAGGGGAGTTTGTTAAATCATGCTCCGCTCAAATATTACTTAATGTTCGTCTATTTCAAATTCACATATCATTTTCAAAAGGGCTTCTCTGATACGTCCCTTTAATTCCATATCAACCACAATGTATACGTTGCCGTATTCATCGTAGAATGGGCGTAAACAGCATTTTGATATGTACGCTTCATAGAACAGCAACAGCTTCTCTATGGCGTTTTCGTTACCGTCTACGGCTGATGATATGAGGTAGAAAGATGGAAGTGTATGTTGCTTATTCTTCATCTTGTTTTTTCTCCTTTAATTGTTTTCTGATTTCTTCAAGTGAATTTCTTCTGTGCCTGTATGATGTACTTCGGTTGATGTTCAGCTTTTCGCCTATCTCCGAATCACTCATATCCAAGAAGAAAAACATCAATACAATGTTCCGGCTCTGCTCCGGCAACTGTTTCAGTGCTTCTGCAAGTTCTTCATCAAGTACACGGATTTCTGTACCGCACACATCGAATGTTGTATATTCACTTTCGTAATCGTCCCATACAATCAATTTTTCAACAACAATCTCTGGAAGCTCACAAAAGGATATTTCCTTTGCCTGTCGTCTGGCTAATTCCTTGCGGTAATTACGGACAATTCCTTTCACAACTTTTTTGAGCTTACAGTCGAACTGACACTGTATCGTCTTTTGGAAGTCTGACGGTTTCACAATCACACCCCCTTTCCGCTATGAAGTGAAAAGTATGTATCCCTCTTTCCGCACCATATCTGTACAGCAGGGTGTGATTTGTTGCAGAATCAAAAAAATTCTTTATGTTATAAAAAAGACAAAATGCGTCTGCTCGCAGAACGCAAGTAAACGCATAGGAAATAAAAAAGCCAGTATATTGAATTGTCAGTTCGTATTTATAGTCGAAATTACCCGGAGAGGGAGCTACGCTTTTTTTAATTGATGTAACTCATGTACACTATGAATAACCAAAACAGACACGGTAAATCAACCTCCAATCGGCTACCGTGTCCCTGCAAGTCGTCATAGGTTTGTGTAAACGCAAAGAAACGGCGGCTCTGAAAATCAAAGTCGCCGTTTCATACGCGCATGAAAATATGTCTGCTCCACGACGGCTTTTTTTCTTTTGCCGTCGTCCGGCAGATTGCATTTTTATTCTTTACTTATATGCTATATGTTAATTTTGTGGATTTCATAAAGATTTGAAAAATAATGAGCGATACCGCAGTACCGCTCACCAAATTTCTAATATGGAATTTTGATAATAGCCTGTGCGCCGCCAGTTTTTTTAGAATTGCTTAAAACAAGCTGCCCGCCATGTTGCTTGATAATGCTGCTTGTGATATAAAGTCCCATACCAAAGTGCATATTAGAAGTACGGCTTTTGTCGCCCATGAAAAACTGTTCCTGTGCATGATGTAGGGCCTCCGGTGTGAAGCCGCCTCCCTCGTCCGTTATAGATATATGTAAAAAGCAGTCCGTTTTTTGCACCGTTACATAAATTGTCCCCTGTGGTGGAGAATAGTCTAACGCATTGCTTATCACATTCATAATTGCCCGTTCCAACAGCAGCTTATCCGCCTTGAGTGTGCCCAGGTTAGCCCCCGTTTCCAGTTGCAGACAAATTCCTTTGGTAAGGCATAAAGAGCTTGCCTGCGCTTTAATCTGGCCCATGTAATCAGCTATATCAAATTTCTCCAAATGAAGCTGATACCCGGCGATTGTCCGGGAAATGTCAATTAACGCTTTAATATAAATGCCTATCTGTTCGGAGCTTTCAGTAATGTAACCCGCATATAGACGTTGTTCGTCGTCAAGCTCCGTTTCATTTATCAAATCAATATTTCCTTGAATGACGGTCAAAGGTGTTTTCAAATCGTGAGCGAGTGCTGCAATCTGTTCTCTCTGTAACTGTTCCGCGTTCCATTGCTTCTCTAAAGATATTTTCAGATTATCTTTCATATTTGCAAAAGAACAAAGTACGTCCTCAAATTCTTTGATTTTTGAATGTTCCACTTCAAAATCAAGATTTTGTTCTGCTACCTGCCTTGTCGCTTCAAAAAGCGGAGAGAGCTGCGTCCGCATATTTTTTGCAAACTTCGCTGTCAATATCACGCATACTGCAATACAGTTGATTGCTATAAAAATATAAAGCAGAATTTCCGGTGAGGGAAAATACTCATAAAGCCATTCATTTGTAAACTGTGAACCTATGTAATATTGCAGCACTACATATTCATTTTTGCGGGTCACAAACAAATACTGTTTGTTGAGGTTTGAATTTATCTTCCCGGATATTGCGTATTCCATAGCCCGGTCCAAATCGTCGCCCTCTAAGGTCGTTTCCGTCACTTGATAATTTTTATCCAGCACCAAATATTTACAGCCCATAGGAAGCTGCACATCTGCCAAATCCGGCGTTGCGGCAATAACAGGAGCAAGATCTTTTGTGTAGCGTTCTGAATAATTCGCATAGGTAATAAGCCCTGTACTGGTTCCAGCTGAAATAAGACTAAATGGTATTGCCACCGCACCTATTAGTCCAATCAACAGCATATATAAGAATTTCCAAAAAGACGCTTTCAGTGATGTTGTTTTTTTCATTCCCATTTATACCCAATCCCCCAGACTGTCTCTATCGGCTGAATATCCAGTTTGTTCAATTTTGACCGGATATTCTTGATATGAGTAGAAATCGTAGAATTATCACTGTCGCCCTCTAAGCCGAAAACAGTTTCGTAAATCTGTTCTTTTGAAAATACCTGTCCTTTATTCCTTGCAAGATATTCACAAATCAGATATTCGCTTTTCGTTAAGGCAACAGGCGTGTTATCTACCCGTAATTCTTTTGCAGATAAATCAATTTTTATGCGGTCAAAGGTAAGTGCGGTATGTCGTTCCCTACGTTCACGCCGTAAGTGGGCGTTTACTCTCGCCCGCAATTCTGCAATACGAAATGGTTTTGTCAGATAGTCGTCTGCTCCCAGACCAAGCCCAAATGTGATGTCATGCTCCATTGTCTTTGCTGTCAGAAAAAGAATAGGACAGTCTACAAGGGAACGAATTTTATCACAATAGGAAAAGCCGTCTACATCTGGCATCATAATATCCAGTATAATCAAGTCATATCTGTTCAGCTTATCAAGCGGTACCTGTGCGGCAGAGGTATAAGCGGTCACGAAATGCCCATCCTTTCGCAGCCCGTTTTTGACAAGCTCTAAAATAGCCCGTTCATCATCAATCATAAGGATCGCCGCCATATTGTTGCCTCCTTTCGTTGTCCTTTTTAGTATAGCACAAGCTCCAAGGGCAGGAAAGCTGTCATTGTCGCTTTGCAATATAGTAGTTATCATTTACATTGACCGCAACCGCTTCCGCTTTATCGGTTCCGTAAATCTCATAGACATCTGTGTAAAACCAATACTCTCGCCCCTGTCCGGCATTTTCCCCGTACCAGTCAATCTTGCTTAAATCTTCTTTTGACAAAGGGATTTTCGTTTCTGTATCGAATGTAACACTTTCAGCAAGAATATCAATGTAGCTGCCTAATTCATCATCTGATACCATATCAGACGTTACTTGATAAACCGTCCTGCCCCAAAGAAGCTGTGTCGCATTTTCTGGATTGACTTCAAATCTGTCATTTATAGATTCTTCTGTTTTCTTAAAATCAAAAACAGTATCGCTATCTTTGACATTTTCGCTGATAACAGCTTTATGATACCCTCCGTTTACATCTACAATAAGATAATCGTCTGCGTTAGGAGCCGCATATACATTGAGAAAAGGAATAATGTAAGCGGCTTCTGGTGCTTTCTCCGCCAAATCCGCTAAGGATTGAAAAGTTGCCGGTTCAACATTTTCTTGCAGCAATATTTTTCCGTTCTCGTCTATGGCGGCAAGCTGCCGGATATATCCAATCCATTCTCCAAGCCCGCCATTTGATACGGTATCTGCCAAAATGGTGTAATCGTTACCTTTATAGGAAAAACGTGTTACATTTTCCGTATTCAAATAGCATTGTTCCTTGTCACTGGAATATTCTTCGATTCTGTCCTGTAAAGTACAGCCTGCAAGAGAAAAGCATAAAACAAAAGCAAACAGAAAGACGATAACCATTTTTCTATTTTTATTCATAATTTTTCCGTCCTTCCCAATGAGAAAACCATAATAAGGTCAGCAACAAGCCACCTGTCGTTAATGCTGCAATCCATATTTTTTCCGTTCCATAGTTGAAAATTTGTCGGCTCAAAATATCCTGTACCCAATTCATAGACCATGCAAAGGGGATATACCGGGCTACACCTTTCAGCTCAATATTGCTATATAAGATACATTGCAGACTTTCAAACACGCCCCAAAACAGGGATAACCCTAATCCAAATTTGAAGCTAAGGAACAGGTGCAAGATGTATATTATAAAATTACAAAAGGCCATCCCGGCGGCGGCTCCAATGAGCATTCCGAGCTGCACTGTATCAGCCATTCCCAAAAGATGTATGCCAATCACAAATAACAGGAACAGAAAGAACAATGCAAATACCCCCGAACCATAAAGATAAGTTAATTTTGCAAGCATATTTTTGTGTCTGTTTGGTACAGCAAGCAGCGTTTGGAAGTGTGAAGCTTTTTCTTCCAGTGCAACGTTCAGACCAACAATAACGCTTATCAACAACGGAAAAAACGTTGTAGTAATTTCCAATATCATTTTGAGCTTTTTACTGTCTGCGGTGCTGGCATACTGGGAATAGTAAGCAAGAAATAACAATGCCCCCATAACGGGTACACAAAAATGAATAGCCCCAAACGATGTATGCTTCGTTTTTTCCTGTTCAGAACGAAGCGCATAAATAAAACCCATTTCTGTCTACCTCCCTTTGGAAAAATCCTTCGCGTCGGCATAGGATAAAATAAGAAACAAGAGTATTGACAACGAAATGGAAATCATAATGGCTATAGAAAATCCACAATTCCCCGCATAAGTTCCGTTTATTTCAATTCCCATAAGTGGCTCTGCCAGTTTTGCTGCCCAACAATACGGTACAAACCACCATGCTATTGTATTTCCTAATGCGGTAGCAGTAGATAGGACAATCCCAAGTATTGTATTTAACACAATCGGCACAAACATTCCCGTTTTGCGTGCTAAGTACAGACACAAAGGGATTTGCCAGACAGATGCAAGGATAATTCCGATACTTCCTGTAATGCTGTGTAAAAGAGAATATACTGCCGTTGCCGGAGCAATGATATTACTGATAGAAATAAGCAATGCTAAAAATATCGCTGAAACAAGCAGTTTTTCGACTAAGATAATGCCCTTAGCAAATTCAAATCTCGAAAGGTTTACAGGCATAGAAAATACCGAATAGTATTTCCCTGCGTTTTCTTCTTTTCTGTGTGACAAAGAACACAAAATTGCGATTGCTCCAGGAAGCAGGAACGCATACCACCAGTAAAGCGTCATGTATTGATACCCCATATATCCACCCATAATCCATGCAAAAATAGCCGTAATTAGCGGAACAATGAAAATCAGTTTGTTCGATATTGTCCTCTTGAATTTCAAATGTTCTGATTTTAGATAGTCCATGCCTTAACCCTCCCTGTGATTGCTTTTTACAACGTCCATAAAAAGCTGTTCTAAATTTTCGTTTGCATTAAGTTTCCCCTCATAGCCTAAGACGCCGCCCGCAATAATGCCGATGTGGTCAGCGGTCTGTTGTACCTCGGAGAGAATATGACTTGATAAAATAACGGTAATACCCTTTGCAGGAAAGGAACGGATAAGCTCTCTAAGTTCTTCAATCCCAATCGGGTCAAGCCCGTTGGTTGGTTCATCAAGTATGAGCAGCTTCGGGTTGTTTAGTAATGCAACTGCAATTCCAAGACGCTGTTTCATACCAAGAGAAAACTGTCCGGCTCTTTTCTTGCCTGTTTCCGTCAGCCGGACGATTTGCAGCACTTCGTCAATCCGCTTATCTGTCAGCCCTAACACGGTAGTTCTCACTTTCAGATTTTCATAGGCGGTTAGGTTCTCATAAAGCGGTGGCATTTCAATCAATGCCCCGATATGGTTTAAGTCGCTACGCTTCCATGTATGACCGTCAAATTCGATGTTTCCAGAAGTCGGTTTCAAAATGCCAGTAATCATTTTTAGTGTTGTAGATTTTCCAGCTCCGTTCGGTCCAAGCAGTCCATAGACAGAATTTCTTTCAATGTTCAGCGAAATATTGTTTACAACCGTTTGCCCGCTGAAAGATTTGCAAAGGTTTGTTGTTTTTAAAATGATTTTCATATTTTGTGATACCCTTTCTTTTGATTATGAATAAAGAATAGTTTCTATTTTTGAAGATTTCATAAAGAATTTAAAATTTATCCAATCATATATTAGGAATTATTTAAGCTAGATGTAGGAATTGTATAGACGTATCTTGAAAAAGTTAGGAACTATACAATATAGCAGGGTGAATAATTATGGCTAAAAGACCTGTACCACTTTATGACTTCGCAGCTTTCGGGCAAGCGATAAAAGCGGCGCGGACAGCGAGAAAGGAAAGTCGCAAAGATGTAAGCGACGCAATGAATATTTCTCCGCGTTACCTTACCAATATTGAAAATAAGGGACAAGACTTACAAGCACAATTACCACGGCAAACAGGCACTTTTTATTCAGTGTTTTTACCTCCCTCCCAACCATGAAACCAAACCAAACTGGCAATCAGCAGACAAACAGTGCAGCATACAGAAATAATCATACCGCTGAAAAAATCGGTTTTTACCTGTGCATACAGTTGGGGGCTATCCCATGCAAGCACAGTGTAATCCATAGCACGAACGCCCCAGGCCCAGGGAATATATTTCCATGTAGCGTCACCAAGCCCTGTTATCATAAGGGCAGCTATTAAACTCCCTGCAATTCCCAATCCCATAGATGCACCTTTTCCGAAGCTCATTCCCACAAACAAATGAATCAGGTAAATGGGAAGCATGGTAATCAACAATAGAATCCCTGCTTTCAGGTAAAGGCTTGCCGGAGCATCCCTATATAGTGCAGCGAATGTTCCTAACGCTAAAAATGTTGAGCCAAAAGCACAGATCATCAGAAAACCAAGTTTACCAATATACGTTGCCATGCGAGATGGGATTGTTCCCAACAAAAGCTGATAATGCCCGGCCTGATTTTCGATCTGAACAACCAGGCCCACAATAATGCCGATCAGAAACGGGAACGCAACGGCCAGCACTTCCAGATAGGCACTGATTTTGGTTGCCAGTTCCCATCTGGATATATGATAGTAACCCGCAAAAATCGCCGCACATATAATCGGAATCATGCTGTGCATATAGAGCAAAATGCTATGTTTACACTTCTGATATTCTGCTTTCCAGCAGCGAACCACAGATACCATAGTTACCCCACCTCCTTTTTCTCAAACCATCTTGCAGTTAAAAATGACAGCGCCGCAAACCAGGCCAGCGAAATGACCAATACAAGTATAATCATCCAAAATGCCATTGCCGTACTCTGATCTGCAACCGGCTCACCATTAGGCAAAATACCTAACACGGAAATCATAAGATGCGGCACCCAGCTATACGGGCAGATCATCCACAAAGAGGTTGTAGCCGTGAAAATCCCTAAAACGCTTCCAAGTCCGGCATTAAGAATAACCGTGACAAAGATACCAACTTTTTTTGATAACCATAAGCACAGCGGAACTTCCCATAGGCTTGCAATGACAATACAAGCTGTTCCGGCCGCAGCCTTCCAAATTCCGATTGTCAGGGGAATTTCGTTGATAACTAATATTGCAAAACCGCCCAACAGATTTAGCGCCAGGAAAATGAAATTCCCCACACAGGAGTAAATACCGGCCACTCCAATTTTTGCTTTCCAGACTTTGTTCTGCGAAACAGGCAATGAAGCAACGGCACGATATTTTAGTTTGCCATTATCCCGCTGTTCAATCAAGGCACAGGTGAGCGTAAGGAATCCAGGATAAAGCAGGATATACCACCAATTATAAGAATTGAGCTGGAACCAAAGAGGGGCAAAAAAGTTCATAAGCGCAGTTACAAACGGGGCCAGAACGATCAGCGTTTTTGTGAAAGTTCTCTTATGCTTTAGGTTCTCTGCCTGAATATATGCCATCTCCATTTAATATCCCTCCTTACCATTTCTGCGAACAACATCCATAAAGAGTTGTTCCAAATCTTCACCGGCGCGAAGCTCTCCCTCATATCCAAGGACGCCGCCAGCAATGATACCCACATGATCTGCAATCTGCTGGACTTCTGACAGAATATGGCTGGACAAAATAACTGTAATCCCTTTGCAGGGAAAAGAGCGAATTAACTCTCGAAGTTCCTCAATCCCTAAAGGGTCAAGGCCGTTAGTCGGTTCATCCAGAATCAAAAGCTGGGGACTGTTCAGCAATGCAATAGCAATACCAAGCCGCTGCTTCATACCAAGAGAAAACTGCCCGGCCCGTTTCTTGCCGGTATTCGTGAGCTGGACAATTTGCAATACCTCGTTAATTCGTGCATCGTCCAGGCCGAGCAATGTAGTTCTGACTTTGAGATTTTCGTATGCAGTCAGATTTTCGTAAAGCGGGGGCATCTCAATCAAAGCACCGATATGCTCCAGATCATTCCGCTTCCACGGGTGGCCGTCAAACTCGATGCTTCCCGATGTGGGGCGCAAAATGCCGGTGAGCATTTTTAAGATCGTGGATTTGCCAGCCCCATTCGGCCCCAGCAGACCATAAACCGAGTTGCGCCGGATGTTCAGTGACACATTGTTTACCGCCATTTGCCCCTTGAAATTTTTGCAGAGGTCAGTCGTTTTCAAAATCATATCCATATAATCAAGTCCTTTCTTTGATTTTACGGATAGCATACCGGGCAATTTTGAAGATTTCATAAAGATTCCCGAAAACAGAATATGAACAATACACCGTAACCGTGGAGCATATCGCAACAAAGCACCAACCTACGCATTTAGGGCCTTAAAAAGCCCTATATTTCAAGGTTTTTCCCGCATAGTCGGCGGGGTATGTGAGTGTTTTATCCTATCCCCGTCAATACCCGGCATGGCTGCGGTGATCTTGCCTATCGTCCTGCGTCGGTCTGCGTTGTGGTACATACAGATCAAATTTTCTTCTTCCACGGTAAAGTGAATCATTCCTCATACCTCCAATTCATTTTTCTTGGTTCTGGCCGCCGCCTTTTTCGGGCTGGTGGCCTGTTTGCTGTCGGCAAGCTGCTTGCGGATAGATGGCCGGGGCTTGCGAATACTCACATCACGGCGCTCATCTTTGTTAATCATGGCATATACCCCGTGTCGGTCTTTTATGCTGGTAAAGCACAGGGACTTATAGGGCAGCATGGCAAAGAGCCGGTCATTGTCCTTGGTGGAAGCCAGTGCGTCAAAGTGCGGTGAGATCTCCACCATAAAATGTGTCTTGTTGGGGCTGTTGGGCGCGGACAGATCTTTCAGCTTATCCACGATGCGCCGGGCCTCGGTTTCAATCCGGCTGTCATGCAAAGCCGTAACGTGGGCTTTGGCTGTCCGTTGATCAGCCGCTTTAACAGAAGCATCAACATCAGAAACATGCTGTTGGAAATCTTCATAATTCAGCAGGTTATTTTCGGAAAGATAGTTGAAGGTGCGGGCTGCTTCTTTCAGGTTATTGAGTTTTGCCCATCGTTCAAATCCTTCTCGATTGCCGGTCGTAACATAAGTGGAGATATTGATATACAGGCGAGCTTCTATGGACAGATGCTTTGGAACTTTCGCTTTGCTACGATTTTTAGCCAGACGGATGCGGACATTTTCTTCGCTATAATAACTTCCAAGAGATTTCATATAAGTGAAATTCTTCTGCTCCGGTGCACGGAAGGATAGATGTTTTCCCTGTCGAACTTCATATCCCGCTAACTGCATTTTTTGTAGAAATTCCTCATAGTTGATGGAAGTCCAGATTGCCTTATCAACCGCAACACGTAGCTTGGCTTTCCAGCTGGTCCCACGATGATATTCCATGTTCTCTTTATAGCTTTTACCTTTTTCTCCGGTTGGCATACTGGTGGCAAGTCCATTTTCATGGCAGATACGATTGCTGATTCTGCAGAGCTTATGGTAGCTCCGTTTATTGGAAACATACTTGTGATGATCAACAAAGCTTGCAGCATTGAAGATGATATGGTTATGAATATGATTTTTATCAACATGGGTGCTGATCACGTATTCATATTTTCCTTTCAGTACTTCGTCTGCAAATTGCTGCCCTAAGCGATGGGCATTTTCGGCATCAACTTCTCCAGGTTTAAACGACTGAATCAGATGAAATGCCAGGTTATCACCTTTGTCCATTCCATTCTTTTTTGCTATTTCTCTTGTCATGGAAAATTCAAGATCTGCAGTTTCCGGGGAACAGCCAAAACTGGAAACTAACAGTTTTTCATCAGTCTTATCAGGATTCGTAATATAGTCCAGAGCTTTCTTGTCCGTTACTTTAATTGGGAAGATCTTAAGATACGCCATAATTCTTTCACCATCTCTTTCAATTCTTGCATTTCTTCCGGATACAGATCTCCGGTGCTGTTTACTTTCTTTGCAATCTGATTAATATTCACACCGATCTTATGCATTTCCTCGTATTGTTTCTTTAATGGAGTAGTGTCTGTATTGACAATATAACCGTCGATTGCCATTTTACGAAGGTAAGCTCCCATATTTTTTGTTTTTGATTCAATCATCTTTCTGCGAATCAGCTTCTTTTCTTCCGGGGAAACACAAAACAAAATTTGTATATTTCTTTTTCTCTTTGCCATAGGCAGATTTTCCTTTCATTGGTTCTTCGAAGTAGTGACTTCTGAGTTTTTAATTTAGGGCAGGGTTCCCTAAATTGTTGGTTTTTCGGAAGTGTATATACACTTCCTGTCCTTGCTATTTACCGGTGGCACAGCCGCCGGAAGAGAGTCATTAAAAAAGATTCCTCTATAAATAAGGTACTGAGAGAAGAAAAAGAAGACATCGAAACTCAGAAGTATGACGCAGGCATGATTCTGTGGTATAGTAAAATCTGAACGAAAAAGAAGAAAAGAGGTCAAACCGATGTCACGGAAAAACCATAAGATGATAGATGGGAGACTACTGCAAACGAATAAGAAGTATTCCCAGTTAAAGATAAAGCAGAAAGAAAAGATTGCGGAATGGATGTTTCAGGCAACCAGAGATTATTATATGAAAAAATGCACTTTTCCGAATGACAAACATTTGGAAGAAGTAGTGGATACTGTCTATGAAAAAATCGAAGATGCAGAAATCTGGATTTCGTATGGAGAGGTCTTTAAGCATTATAGATCCAAACGATCGGATATCAACAAACGTGTCAGGAAATCTCTGAATGAAAAAGAAGAGAGCCGGATTGAGAAGGTTTGTTTTATGAATATGTGTATGATTCAGGATCATAAAGGAAATGTGCTGGCTCTGGATAAAGTAAATGATAGCTATACCGGTACGACTTTCCCAGGTGGTCACGTAGAAGCAAATGAGATTTTTCAGAAATCTATGATTCGGGAAGTCTGGGAAGAAACAGGACTTACGATCGAAGCACCGAAGCTTGGAGGATTATATCATTGGCATAAGGGCGGAGTGCATTATGTCATTACCCTGTATAAAGCAGATAAGTTCACCGGAGACTTGAAGAGTTCTGAGGAAGGAAGAGTTTATTGGATTCCGCTGGAAGAGTTAAAAACAAAAGAACTTGCTACAGGTATGGAACACGTTTTAAAGATTCTGGAATCAGAGCAGGTGGATGAGTGCTATATGCATCTGGAAGCAGATGGATATGTGGGAGATTTGTATTAAAGAATTACATGAGAAATGGCTGCCTGCTCATTGGAGAAAAGACGGCCATTCTTTATAAGATACATCATTCATCTATTCTGTTTTTTGCTGTTCACTTTTAGAAGTGAAATTAATATATTTGGCACGTTGTAAAATTGAAATAACTGCATCAATGCTTTCTGGATTGGAAAAGCTCATGATAAAAGGCTCTTCTTCAAATTCCATGGATTCGAATCCAGGATTCTGATCTGGATTCTTGAGTATATGGATGGGACGTGCACTCTGATTATAAAATGCCAGTTGTGCGGAATCTGTAGTGTTACCGATGGCACCAATGCCTACATCCCCTTTTCCAAAATCTATTCTACGTTTATTTAAGTTGATCATTTTCAAAAATCTCCTTTTTCAAAAATAGCATATTTAGTAATTTTCTATTATTCCCGAAGTAGGGATATCTTTTAAAAAGTCACTGTTGGAAGTAATCGGAGAATCTATAATCTGAACGCCGCTTCGTTTCATCATTCGGAATTTGAAATCAAGAAGTTCCGGTGGAACTTTCAGTTCTGCGGCAGCCTGGAAAAAGGACATATCAGCGTTAAGCATTTCCAGGACATCTTCATCTTCCAGAAGATAATCAGCGGCAAAGCAATTCGCTTCATATTCACATTGTGACACTCCATCGAATAATTCAAAATCATGAAAACACTTGATCTGAAGGGTTTTCTGATGAAGGAGTGCGTGCCCAATCTCGTGGATCAGGATAATCTGTTGTATGATTTCCGGCAGATCGCTGTTAATGACGATGCAGGTCTTTCGACATTCCCGCATACAGAAGCCTTTACAACAGTTTGGATCAGTTCCAAGCGGAAGCTTCTTAACAATAATATGCATAGCGGCTGCAAGGCGATACGGATCACTTTCCTGATATTTTGCTTTTACTTTATTAACAGTGTCTCTTATACATTTTGAACTCATAAAAACACCTCGATATTTCATAAGATAGTTTGCTGCAAGTATAGAGTAGCAAAAGTGCTGTACGAAAATACGGACACCTATGAATCGCTTTCCGTTTCAGTGTTTTTCTTTTTCCGTCCAAATGTCTTTTTAGCTTCCATCTTACAGGAAAGATATGCTTTGGTTACAGCCTGATAGAAAGCATCTTTTGCTTCTTCGTCAAGTTCGCCACCAGCGAAAAGAGCACGGTTGGCTTCGAGAATCTCATTGATGTCTCTGGCTCCTTTTTCACCAAGCTGTCCATTGACTTCATCAATATAATCCATTTTTTCAATTCCATAAGAAGGATCTGTGATCTCATCATGTTTTAAATAATCGTATGGATGGAGGAAGTGGTGTAGCAAAGTTCTTGAGCCTACGAACAGAAACTTGATAAGTTGAACGGTTATACAGATATCAGTATTACTCAATTCTTTGGAGACCTTGAACTGCCTAAAAATATTTATAGCGAGAAAATCAAATCAAAAGAAGAACAAATTTTCATGGAAAATGAAATACCACTTGTTGTAAATTATCTCAAAAATCATGTAGATATATGGAACATGGGACTATTACTTCAATTCCAAACCGGTATGCGTATTGGAGAAATCTCAGCTTTAAAGCCAGAAGATATTCATACAGACCATATCAGTGTACAGAGAACGCAGGTAAAGTATAAGAATGAAGATGGAAAGGTTAGATTTGCAATTCAGGAAGTCGCTAAAACAAAGGCTGAAAATCGGGATGTATATTTTACGGATTCTGTAAAATGGACTTTAAAGCAGATTGAAAACCTGAATCCTCATGGAGAGTTTCTTTTTATGAATAAGGGAAAACGAATCCTTGAAAATACATTTAATAAGCGTCTTAATTCTGTATGTGAAGAATTGCATATCACTCCCAAGTCAACACATAAAATCCGCAGAACTTACGGAACAACATTAATTGATAATTCCGTTAATGAAAGCACCATTGCTGAACAAATGGGACATAGTGATATTTCAGTTATGAAAAACTATTATTATTACAGCAATAAGAGTAAATCAACAAAACTCAAACAACTAGACAAAGCTATTAACTTTTAGGATTTGATACCTTATGGTATCAAAAGGTATCAATGGTATTTTTGCTTGTATTGAACATTCCCCTATTCCTGTATGGATTAAAAAAGCAGGGTGTTACTTTTACTATTTATGCAATCTATACGGTAGCAGTGTATTCTTTTGGAGCATGGCTGATTACGGATGTGTTGCCGGTGGATGTAAGTATTGTATCACCACTTGCCGGGTCAGATCTTCTTCTTTGTGCCATTTTCGGTGGACTAATTTCTGGTATCGGAAGTGGCATGGCAATTCGATTTGGAGGCGCCATGGATGGCATCGAGGTTCTTGCTGTCATCTTTGCAAAAAGACTGGGTATCACGGTTGGTACGTTTGTGATGGCGTATAATCTGGTGTTATATATCGTTTGCGGATTTGTTCTTCATAGTTGGATCCTTCCATTGTATTCGATCGTAGCGTACGGAGCGGCACTGAAGACAGTGGACTTTATTGTGGAAGGTTTGGATCGTTCAAAAGCTGCTACGATTGTAACAGTACACCCGAATGAGGTCTGTGCAGCTCTTTCAGAAGCCTTTGAATGTGGTATGACCATTACCGAAGCAAAAGGATATTATTCCGACTCTCCCAAAACGGTGGTGTATATTGTGGTAAACCGTTTTCAGGTTGGAAAGATGAAAGAACTGGTTCATGAAAATGACCGTTCTGCTTACATATCGATTGCAGAGATTGCGGATGTGTATGGGGCAAATACAGACAAGGTTTGAAACTGTATAACAGAAATAAATTGAATAAAAATACAAAGATATGTCGCACTAATTACTTAGTGCGACATATCTTTTAATGAACATAGACTTTCAGTTCATATAAATAAAGTAGAAAAAAGAGAAAGGCTGTTTGATTACCAGCGTTTTTATTGTGCTCTCTTGCAGAAAAAGCAATGATTTTAAATGAATTCTGAAATGCTCTAAAAGACATTCAGACATTCGTTTCCTGATTGTTTTGGAATTTAATGAAATTCCAGTCTATATATAGCATGCAGCTGTTATTAGCTATATTGCTATTCTTCCACTGTTTCAAAAGGTTTTTTTATATCAAAATCTTCCCATGGCGCCCATGGATCTTGCACAATAAATTTACCACCAGAAATATCAAGGACTTCTCCAGTTATGAAAGATGCAGCGTCAGAACTTAAAAAAACAACAGGCTTTGCTACTTCTTCTGGAGTTCCTAGACGTTGCATAACAGCAGTATTACTGAGATAATTAATACCTTTGGTTTTTAAAATGCCATTTTTAACCATATCAGAAGAAATAACTCCAGGTGAAACTGCATTTACACGGATGTGATAAGGTGCTAGTTCGGAAGCAAGAAGTTTGGTCATGGCACTGAGTCCACTTTTCGTAATTCCATAAATTCCAATGGATGTGGTGGCGATTCTTCCGGCTAAAGAACTGGTAGAAATAATACTTCCTCCGTTCTTTTTCATGTACTGAACAACATATTTGGAAGCTAACCAAGCAGAAGTTAGATTGGATGAGATTACTGCATTCCAGTCTTCCAGACTCAATTGAGTTAAATAATCCATATGTCCTTGCGCAGCATTATTAAATAAGACATCAATCCTTCCATAAGTATTTCCCACATAATCAATAAAAGCTTTTAATGATTTGAAGTTGGATATATCCACCGACATTGCCTCAATATGATAACCTAATTGATCAGAATCAAATAGAAACTTATCAATTTTCGTTTGAGAACGGGAGCAAACGATAACAGTTGCTCCTTCATTCGCAAAAGCAAAGGCAGTGGCTTTACCAATACCACTAGTTCCTCCTGTGATAACTACGATTTTGTCTTTTAAATTTAAATTCATGTATTAATTCTCCTTTCATAAGTATTGAGATGAAAGCGATTCCATAAAGTATATGATGATGTTTAAAAAATATCATAAAAAATGTGAAAATACAATTCTGATTTTGGGATTAAAAGGAAAAAAAGCAAGTTAAATAAAAATAATATGTATAATTTGTATATATTACCATATTTACTTACGGAAAATATTGTGCTATATTAAGGACATCGAGAAAAGGAAACGATTCCATAAATGATGGGACAATGAAATGAGGTAAAACATGCAGAATAAAACAACAATTGATGATATTGCAAAAAAGGCGGGGGTTGGAAGAACTACAGTTTCTCGTGTCCTTAATAATACAGGTTATGTAAGTGAAAAGACAAGAAAAAAAATAGAGGAAGTTATCCAGAGTTGCAACTATGTTCCATCAGCAACTGCAAGAAATTTTGCAAAGCAGGATAGTAATATGATTGGAGTAATTGTTCCAGAAGCACACAACCCTTACTTTGCAGCTGCATTGGAAGGAATTTACGAAGTGCTGGAAGAAAGGGAATTGTTATTAGTGCTTTGTAATTCTAACAAAAGTTTTGATAAAGAAGAAAAAATATTGAAATTATTAAAGCAACAGAAACTTAAGGGACTCATTATTACTCCGGCAATTGACGATCTGGATGTGCAAAGAATACTGGAATATAAAAAATTAATAGAATCATTGAGAATTCCAGTGACTTTTATGGATTCAGGATTAGATTTTAATGATTGGGATACAGTATATTTTGATAATGCAGGCGGTGCTTATAATGCAACCAAAGTAATGATTGAACATGGATTTGATGATATTGGAATAATTACGGGTAATTTGAGTACCAAAACTGCAAGGGACAGATATAAAGGATATCTTAGAGCTTTTGAAGAACACGGGCTTGCGGTAAGGGAAGAAAATATATTCCAAGGTGATTTTACCACTAAGACAGCATACCAGATAACACAAAAGATCTTGGAAAGAAAAACATATCCGACAACAGTTTTTACAACAAATAATCTGACAACTATAGGGTTTATTAAGGCAGTATATGATGCAAAACTGGTATTAGGAAAAGATATTCGATGTATTTCCTTTGATAAGGTAAACACTTTCGAAAACTTAAAATATAGTTATATCGAACGAGATCCCAAAGCAATGGGGCGTTTAGCGACGACTATGCTGATGGAACGTATTGCGAATACGTCTATGCCAGTTAGAAAGTATTATATGCCTTCAGAGATTAGAGTTAATTTATAACCTGAAGGTCTCGGACAATAGTCATGAATGAGCCATGCTTTTATGAGTAAATTTATGAATATTGGACGGACTTGACCGAATGAGTAATTGGTGAGACTATCCCGCATTACTCATTCGCCCATCAGTTGTGAATGCACCAAGACACGAAATTGTTGATTTTCGTATATAGTGATGTCGCTAACAGGAGACATATTCGTTTACTAACCAGACAATATGCCTGGTTAAAAAAATATAAAACATGGAAGCGATTCCATAAAAGGAGAGGTGATTATGGTTAAAAAAATTATGAATGAACCACAAAACATTGTAGACGAAATGCTGGAAGGATTTGTATTTGCACATGAAGAAATTGAATGGTTTCCGAATTATCGTGTAGTTGCGTTGAAGGAAAAGAAAAAGGGCAAAGTTGGCATCATGTCGGTAGGGGGAAGTGGTCATGAGCCGGCTCATGCTGGATATGTAGGGAAAGGAATGTTGGATGCTGCGGTAGCGGGAAATTTGTTTGCATCTCCATCTCCAGATCAAATGCTAAAGGCTATGGAGGAAATTAATACTGGCGCAGGAGTGTTAGTAGTTCTTAAAAATTATTCCGGAGATTTGATGAATTATTCTGTTGCAAAAGAGTTGGCACAAATGAAGGGGATAGAAGTGGAATGTGTTGTGGTAAAAGATGATGTAGCTGTTCCAGATAGCACTTATTCTACAGGACGACGTGGAATTGCCGGGACTATATTTGTACATAAAATTGCTGGAGCTAAAGCAAATGAGGGAGCTTCTTTACAAGAAGTAAAAGAAGCAGCCGAAATAGCAAACGCAAATATTAGAAGTATAGGAATGTCTATGACGGCATGTACCCTTCCTGGATTAGATAAACCAGGATTTACGGTTGCTGATGATGAAATTGAAATTGGTATGGGAATCCATGGGGAACCTGGGATTCAAAAAACTAAAATAAAGAAAGCATCAGAGTTGGCAGAAATCATGCTTGCGAAAATTATTGAGGATTACGATTATTCTGAAAGTGAAATTGCTTTGATGATCAATGGGTTGGGGGCGACTCCTCTAATGGAGTTGTACGTTTTCGCAGGATGTATTCAAAAACTTCTGAAGGCAAAAAGAATATCAGCACATAAAGTTTTGGTTGGGAATTATATGACATCGTTGGACATGGCAGGATGTTCAATTACAATGTTTAAATTGGATAAACAAACGAAAAGACTTTTGGATGCACCATGTAATACGCCAGGATTAAAGTTTTAGAAAGGAAAAAAGTATATGTTTGCTTTAAAACCAGAGGATTTCATTATTTATTTAAAAAAGGTAGCAAAAGTAATTGAAGAAAACAAAGAGTATATTACAGAGCTAGATTCAGAAACAGGTGATGGAGACCATTGGCTGAATATGAACATTGGATTCCAGAAATTAGTGGAGAAAACAGGGGAATGGAAACAAATGAATTTTCAGGAACTTTTTCAAAATATCGCTATGGTATTGATGTCTGCTATGGGTGGCTCTTCTGGTGTCTTATATGGAAGTGCGTATTTAAAATCTTCTATGCTTATGAAAGACAAAGAGATAATGGATGAAATGCTTTTTGGAGAAATGCTCTTGGATTGGGCAGAGGCCATAGCATCGAGAGGAAATGCGAAACCAGGATATAAAACCATGTTGGATGCTATATATCCTGCAGCAAATGCATATCAGAAATCATTGAATGAAGGAAATGATATCGCAGATTGTTTACATAAAATGGTGATGGCGGCGAAACAAGGTGCAGATAGTACACGGGAAATGGAAGCCGTAAAGGGAAGGGCAAGTTATCGGGAAGATAAATCAGTGGGGTATTTGGATCCAGGTGCTGTAACAATGGCAATGCAGTTGGAATGCATGGCAGAGTGTTTTGCAAATTGTAACTATAACTGATCAACGTGAAAATGAATTAGTGGCATCCCTAATGTAATTTCAATCCGGAGTGAATTTATAAAGAGGATGTGAACTATAAAAGCAAAAACTAAATGAAAGCGGGGTACAAATTATGAAGAAAACTATGAGAAAAGCAGTAATGGCAGTGGTTGCAGCTACATTGGCACTTAGCCCTGTAAGTGTATTTGCAGAAGAGCCAAAAGAAGTAACAATTGGTATAGCGTGGCCATCTCTTGGAACTCAGGCATGGTCAGCAATGGCTGATTATTTAAGATGGTATGTGGAAGATTACAATGCGGAAAACGAAGTCCAGGTAAAATTAATTGAAACAACGGCGGGGGATGATGCAGCGGCACAGGAAACACAGATTCGAGATTTGTTAAATCAGGATGTTGATGTAGTTGTGTCAGGTGCGATTGATACAACAGCAATCTGGTCTTCGATTACAGAAACACATGATGCGGGTAAGAAATTTATTTCTTTTTGCCGTAGGCTGACTCCAGGTGGACCAGAAGCAGATTCTACAGTTGGACCGGACACTTACGATACTGCGTATGTTTCAGTTGATGCTGCAATTAAAAAAATGATTGCAGATGGAATTCCCGCTGAGGAAATTAAAATAGTAAGAGTACAGGGAGATTTAAAAGATCAAAATGCAGTCAGATATGGTGAAGGCTGTGAGGCGGCAGTAAAAGATAATGGAGCAACAATCGTTGCCGATATTGAGTGTAACTGGTCTGTAGAAACTCTTATGAACAAGCTTGCGCCTACACTTCAGGCAAATACAGATGCAAATATGATTTTTACACCTAATGAAGATTTAATGCTCGGTGTACAGAGCGTATTAGAAGGAAAGGAATTATGGAAGAAATCAGATGAAGAAGGACATATTTATCTGGCAGCAGCAGGTGGCTGTGAAATAGGTCTTAATATGATTCAAGAAGGTTATCTGGATGCAACTGGATATGAAAATCTTCCGCAGGTATCTACAAATACGGTTGATGTTGCTGTAAAACTGGCACTGGGTGAGGAAGCAGGCGATTTCTTTGTAAAATCAGAACCAATCACACAGGAAAATATTCAGCCATTGCTGGATGAAAATCATTTCTGGGTTTATGACTATGCAGAGCGGACAAAATAAGTTCTAAAACCTGACTGTGACTGCCGCAAAAGATTCGGGAATTTTTGGGGCAGTCACATCTAAAAGGGGGAATCTTTTATGAATATAAAAGAGTATTTTACAAAAAAAGAGAAAGCTTTTAGCAACAGAAAAGATAAAAATTTTCTGTTAACTAGCGTTATATTGGGTGTTCTATTTCTGGTGGCAATCGCTATTGCAAAACCTCAGTTTTATGCGTTTAGAAACTTGTCCAGTATTTTAATTCAAAGCAGTGCTGTTGCGATTATGGCAGCTGGTCAGATTTACGTTATGGTAAGTGGTGGTATTGATTTATCAATTCCTTCCGTTATGATGCTTTCTGGATGTATCGGAGCGTATACTATGCGCGAAACTGAAAATATAATGCTTGGAGTATTGGCTATTATGATGATAGCAATTCTTTTAGGGTTGTTTAATGGATTTTCTGTGGCAAAAATTGGAATTAATCCATTTGTAGCAACTATGATTACCATGATTTTTTCCAATGGTTTGTCGCTTCGAGTAACAAAATCAACCAGTATACCGGTTCTTCCAAAGTTTACTGAGCTATTTGGAAAATATTACGGACCGTTTCACGCAAATATCATAATGATGCTCGTCTGTTTGATTATCCTTCAATTTTTACTGACCAAAACAGCATTTGGAAGAAGCATTTATGCCATTGGAACAAATGAAAAAACAGCTCAGGCATGTGGCATTAAAACGGGAAAAATAAAAATACAAGTATTTTTGATTTCTGGAATTATGGCAGGACTTGCTGCGATTGCTTTGACGGCACGAATTTCGTCATCTTCTCTTTCTCTTGCATCTGATGGTACATCATTAGATGTAATTGCGGCGGCAATTGTAGGCGGCGCAAGTATTAAAGGTGGTGTAGGAACAGTACTTGGTGCGTTGATAGGGGCTTTTATTATTAATGGTCTTTCTAATCTCTTGGTATTATTTGGTATTGATTATTATACGATTCAGATTATTAAGGGCGCAGTCTTTATTTTTATTACCTGGTTTGACACCATTCGTGCAAATGCAAGGAGGGTATAAAGATGGAAAAAAGAATGTACTTTGAAGCAAGAAATTTACATAAGTACTATCCAGGTGTTCATGCATTGAATGATGTAACGATTGTTGCAGATAAGGGAGAAGTACTGGGAATTATTGGAATTAACGGTGCTGGGAAATCTACTTTTATGAACGCATTGGCTGGGGAAATCTGTATTGATAAAGGAACATATTATATCGATGGAAAAGAAACAATAATCAGGAATCAGAACGACTCAGGAAAATGTCGTATTGCATTAATACATCAAGAAGCAGTTGTTTTTAAGGACATGACAGTGGCTGAGAATATATTTATTTATAATTTAAACAAATATACAAAGGCTGGACGTATACAATATAAGAGATTATTTGAGGATGCATCAAAGTATCTTTCAATGATTGGTGCTGATATTGATCCAAAAGAAATTGTAAAAAACATTACAATTGGTGAAAAACAAATGATCGAAATTGCGAGAGCTCTTGTTAGAGATGCAGAAATTGTATTATTTGATGAACCGACTTCATCATTGTCACTAGACGAAAAAGAGAATCTGTTTCGCATTATTGGAGAATTAAAGAAGAAAAATAAAATTGTAATGTATATTACACATTTTATTGATGAAATAATGAGAATCTGCGATAGAACAGTTGTTATGCGTGATGGGTGTGTGACAGGTGAATTTTTGAACGAAGATGTTACAACAAAAGAACTTGTTACAGGTATTGCAGGGCAGGAAGTAGAGACAATTGTGAATGCAACAGATAAAAGGGATAAAGAAATTGTTCTGAAAGTTGAGAATCTTAATTGTTATCCGGTCGTGAGAAATGTAAATTTCGCAGTAAAAAAAGGTGAAATATTGGGACTTTGGGGGCTTTTGGGTTCTGGAAGAACAGAAATTGTAAGAAATATTCTGGCTTTGGATAAACCAGATTCCGGAATTGTCTATAAGCGTAATAACAAAGGGATTTTGGAAAAAATTAGTGGTCATAAGCTTTTGGAAGAGTGTGCATATGTTACAGAAGACAGACATTTGGATGGACTGTTTATGCAAATGCCGATTTGGAAAAATATCTCTATGGCAAATTTGAAGAAGTTTGAGCATTTTATAATGGACGAGCAGAAAGAACGAGATTATGCACTTCAAATGATTAATGAAATGCAGATAAAAGCGTCTGATGAAAATGTGCTTGTAGAGACTCTCAGTGGTGGAAATCAGCAAAAAGTGGTTATGGCAAGATCAATTGGTAAAAATCCAGATATTTTCTTTATTGATGAGCCGACAAGGGGTGTAGATATTAATGCTAAATCTTTTATTCATAAGAAAATTGTAGAACTGGCAGAATGTGGATGTGCCATTGTTATGATATCTTCAGAACTGGAAGAAAATCTTAACTTGTGCGATAGAGTGTTAATTGTAAGAAACGGTGAAATTGTTGCTGAAGTTGCAAAGAAGGATATTAGCAAACAAAAGCTGATGGATCTTTGTCAGGGTATACGAGAGGAGGTCAAGTATGAATAGGGAAGTAAAAATAAAGAATATGAAATTGGCTGCCCTCAACAATGCGGTATATATTTTTGGAATATTGATTATCGCAGTATTTTCTGTAATGTCTCCATACTTTTTCACAGTCACAAATGCGACTTCAATTTTGCGAGCATCTACATTGATGCTGTCTATTGGTATTGGTATGACTTTCGCATTAATTGTTGGCGAGCTGGATTTATCAGTGGGAGCAAACTGTCGTTTTTCAGCATCTGTATGTGCACTTTTGATGGTGAATTATAAATGGAATCCATACCTTTGCATGATCATGATGCCAATTCTTGGAGGATTAGTTGGATTAGTAAATGGAATTTTGGTTACAAGAGTAAAGTTAAATGCTTGGTTAGTGACTCTTTCTATGAAATTGGCATTAGTTGGAATTGTAGTGAAACTGACTAATACAGTTGCGATTAATATGCCTCAGGAAGTGCTACAGTTCCGTAATTTTAAAATATTTGGTTTGTCCAGCTTTATAGTTTTTATTTTGGTTGTAATGTTGATTATGCAGTTTGTTTTAAAGTATACAACTTTCGGAAGAAAAATTGTTGCAGTTGGATCCAACCCAAATGCTGCATCAAAACTGGGACTTAGTGTAAAGAATTACAAACTTGCGGCATTTACAATCAGTGGGATTTTTGCAGGGCTGGGAGGTATGTTAATTTGTATAAATTTAGGAAGCGTTACCAGAGAATTGGGAGATGGATACGAATTTACTGCAGTGGCTGCGATTGTGCTTGGGGGTGTATCCCTTGCGGGTGGTGAAGGCAGCGTATTTCCTAAAGCCTTTATCGGTGTTCTTATTTTAACAATGATTGAAAATGGACTTACGATGATTGGAGCAGATATCTATGTCTTTCAGATTGCTAAAGCACTGATTATCTTTGTGATGATGTATATTGATTCTAAAAAAAATAAGATTTGAATGAGGGTTCTATGGAAAAAAAAGTATACGTTGGAAGCTATACGGGGCCAGAAAAGGGAAAAGGAATTTATTATTGTCTTCTGGACACAGAAACGGGAGCACTGAGACGTATTTCTGTAGAAGAACAGTGCGAAAATCCCAATTTTATTGCAGTGAACTGGAAGAAAAAAATTCTTTGTGCGTTAAATGAAAGTGACAAAGGAATCTGGCTAAGTTCTTATGAAATACAGGATGATGGGTTTCTTTGTTATTTGGATCAGAAAGATATTTCAGGACGTGGTCCATGTCATATTTGTATGGATTCTGATGCCAGACGAGTATTCTTTGCTAATTATATAAGTGGAGATGTGGGTATGGTATTGTTAGATGAGACGGGACATTTTGAGGAAGAAGAGTATATTACTTCACACTCTGGAAAGAGTGTTCATGCAAGACAAACTGAACCTCATCCTCATGGAGTGCATCTTTCGCCAGATGAAAATTACCTTTTTGTACCGGATCTTGGAACCGATGAAGTTGTGATGTATGTGATTGAAAAGGACCAGCTTCGAAAGAGAATGTCAAAAAAGGTGTTGCCGGGAGATGGACCAAGGCATTTGGTATTCCATCCAAATGGGAAATGGGTGTACCTGATTTGTGAGATTACAAATGTAGTGTATGTATATTTGTATTCAGAAGAGAACGGTCTGGAAGAAATTCAGAGAATCTCACTTCTTTCAAAAGATATGAAAAATGAATATATTGCAGGAGAGATTGCTGTAACTTCAAATGGAAAATATCTTTTGGCAGGAACTCGCACCTGGGGAGCAGCCAAAGAGGAACAGGGGTTTTTAACAATATTTGAGATTGACAAAAATGGTTTGTTGGTGCTGAAGAAAGTGGTGAAGTCAGGTGGGTGCCATCCTCGTATGTTTAGTATAACATCAGATGGAAGTTATGTGTTGATGGCAAATCAGTATTCTGGAGATGTAATTAGTTTTCGATTTAGTCAGGAAACTGGTGAAATTAAAAAAAGTGATAAATGTGCTATACCTGAGGCAACTTGCGTATGGTGCGAATAAGAAAAGGAGAAAATGAATGAGTAAAAAATTAGCAATTACTGGTGGAAGCCGTGGAATCGGCCGTGGCATTGTAAGACGAATGGCAAAAGAAGGTTATGATATTGCTTTTACCTACAGTTCTGAGAGAGGAAAAGCACAGGCAGAAGCATTAGTGGAGGAAGTAACGGAAAAATATGCGGTAAAGTGCTTTATGCATCAGTTTGCATTGAATGAAAAAGGAACAGCAGAAGAATTTGTAAGGACGGCTTATGATGAACTGGGTGGTTTGGATCTTCTGATATGTAATGCTGGACAGTCTTTGGTAAATAGCATTTATGAAATGGATGAAAAAACAATTGATTTTTTAATTAATTTGGATTTTCGTTCTTATCTTATGGCAGCCAGAGAAGCTGGAAGAATTATGGGAGAAAATAATATTAAAGGAAATATTATTTTTATCTCTTCTTGCAGAGGAATCCGTGCATTCCCATATGATGAATTATATGGTGGATTAAAGGCTGGACTTATCCGCGCAATTCAGACCTTTGCATTGGATCTGGCACCTTATGGAATTCGTGCAAATTGTGTTTCACCAGGACCTATTCGTGTGAGAACCAGTGAGGAAATGCGAGAAGAGGGGGTTTGTGAGCAGGAGATTGAAGATTTAGATAATCTTTGGAAACAGCTGCCATTAGAGCGGATGGGAACACCAGAAGATATTGCGAATGCCGTTGCTTTTTTGGCAAGTGATCAAGCATCTTATATAACGGGGGCAAATTTGGTTGTAGATGGAGCTGCATCACTTCCTGGAATTCCAGAGAATCGTCCTAAAGAAGATGAAGAGTTTAAGACTTGGTGTAATTTTAAACGAAGATGGAGGGTATAACACTATGAAAATGATAAAGGCCAATAGGGACAGAGACTTAATCGCCCAGACGATTTTTAAATGTGGTGAATTTGCCTATGAATTGGATAAAGACTTTTTGACACTTCCAGATTTTTTAAGATATACGCCAATTTGTACTGGATGTTGTGATGAAAATGACAATATTTATCTTGCTACCAGAGATAGAGAGAGACCAATTGTTGTAGTAGATTCAAATGGAAATTATATAAGAGATTTTGGGAAAAATCTGTTTCAGTTTATTCATTCTGTGTTTGTGACAAATCATGGCACACTTCTCTGTGCTGATTCCAATACGCATGTGATTCGTGAACTTACAACAGATGGAGAGTTAATTCGGGATTTTGGAAATTATAATAAACCTAGTGATAGCGGTTATGATGCAGGCATTTGGAGAGATATGCATAGAATGGGAAATATGATTCCTATGAATTTACCATTCCAAAAAGACTGGTGTTTTATCGAAAGTATTAAAACTATTAAGCGCGCAGCACCTCCTTTTAATCGACCAACCTGTGCAGTAGAAACATCTAAAGGCGATATTTTTGTAAGTGATGGTTATGCAAATTGTGCTTTACATAAATTTTCCAATGATGGAAGTCTACTCAATACTTGGGGAGAACCTGGAATGGGACCTGGCAAATTTTTCGTTATGCACAGTCTGTGGTTGGATAAAAAAGACCGTATTTGGGTTGCTGATCGAGAAGGAAACAGTATTCAGGTATTTACAGATGATGGGGAACTGATTGCATATTGCTCAGAAGGATTATATCAACCGTCGGAGATATGGGCAGATGATCAGTATATTTATGTAGGTGAGCGTGGAGGAATTACTATTTTCGATTATGATGTAAATGTAGTGGCACAGCTTGGCTTTTATATGTCCTCCCTAATGACCCATGGATTCTGTGGAGATTCGAAAGGAAATCTTTACATAATGACGTTAAGTGATGCGCTTCCGTACTCACTCTTAAAACTTAAACGCCTATAAAGGAGAAAAATAACATGCTGATTAATATAAATGGTAAAGATATTGGCAAAGAATTGCCAGCAATAAATGTAATAAACCCTTTTAATGGAGAATGTATAGATACCGTTCCAGATGTGCCAGTGGAATTGATGGATGAGGCTGTGAAAGCTGCTCAGGAAGGGCTTAAAATATGGGGCGGACTTTCTCAAGCAAACAGAAATGCAGTTATTTATAAATATATCCAGCTTTATGAATCCAGAAGACATGAAATCTCAGAATTGTTAGCGGCAGAAACTGGAAAGACATTAAGAGAAGCAGAAGACGAGATTGATGTGTGTACAAAAGTAACACGAGGATATTGTGAAATGGCGGCGCATTTATATGGAAATTGTATTCCGGGTGGAAGCACCAATGGAAACGAAGAAAAGGATATTATTTTTACTAGGAGAGAACCGCTTGGAGTAATGGTGATTATTATTCCTTTTAATTATCCAGTTGATTTATATTCACAAAAGGTGATGCCTGCATTAGTGGCAGGAAACTCTGTGATTATCAAACCACCGTCATATAATCCATTGGCAATTATTCGAATGACGCAGATTCTTTATGAAGCTGGAGTTCCTAAATGTGCTGTACAGGTCGTGACGGGAAAGGGAAGAGTGGTTGGCAATTATCTTTGTGGACACCATGGAATCAATGCAATTTCTATGACCGGAAGTACAGAAGTTGGAATTAGCATTTATAAAAAAGCAGCAGACAATTTAACCAGAGTATTCTTAGAACTTGGAGGGAACGATTCGTTTATTGTTTTGGAAGATGCAGATCTTGAACTGGCAGTAAATGAGGCTGTAGGAAGTCGAATGGGAAATGCAGGGCAGATATGCTGCGCTAGCAAACGTTTTTTGATTCATGAAACATTGAAAGATGAATTCGTTAAAAAGTTGAAGGAAAAAATCAATGGAATGAAAATCGGAGATCCTATGGATCCACAAACACAAGTAGGATGTCTTATCAGTGAGGATGCAGCAGAACAGGTAGAAAAACAGGTAGAGCATTGCATTGCACAAGGTGCAATTTGCGTGACAGGAGGAAAAAGATTTGGTAGGGCATTCTTTGAACCAACAATTTTGGATTGTGTAACGGCTGAAATGGATGTCGCAAAAGATATGGAAATTTTTGGACCGGTATTTCCAATTATAACAATTCATTCTGAAGAAGAAGCCATAGAAATAGCAAATCAGTCCTGTTATGGTTTATCAGGGGCAATCTTTAGCAGGAATGTAGGAAGAGCAATTTCCATTGCGTCTAGGCTGGAAACTGCCGGAAATGTAATCAATGGAGGCAGCGCATATAGAATACCGGATTTGGCATTTGGTGGATATAAAAAGAGTGGTATTGGACGAGAAGGAATTTCCAGAACATTGGAAGAATTAACCCAGGAAAAAAATTATATTTTGAAAGGAGTTTTTTAGGAGTATGGAAATGAAGGGAATTTATGCAGCAATGGTTACTGCTTTTCAGGAAGATGGTTCTTTGGACGAAAGAGGAATCAGGGAAATAGTTAGACATAATATAGATCATTGTGGTGTAAAAGGGCTATTCGTGGGCGGTACAATGGGTGAACGATATAAAATGTCAACGGCAGCGATGAAAGAATTATATCACATTGTGGCAGATGAAACTGCAGGAAAAGTTGATCTGGTTGCTAATATTTCTGCACTTGCTTTTGAAGAAGTTCTTGAGTTGGGAGCTTGTGCAAAAGAAGAAGGTTATTCCAGGGTAGCTATGATCGCACCGATTTTCCATGGATACAACAGTGAGGAAATAGTGGATTATTATATTTATATAGCGGATCACATTTCTATTCCGCTGATGATTTATGTAATTCCTTCTTTTTCAAAGGTGGACTTTACGGAGAGTATGTTGGTGCGGCTTTTGAAGCATCCTAATATTGTGGGATTGAAGTTTACCCACAATGATTATTATCTTCTTGACAGGGTGAGAGTAAAATGCCCGGATGCTATTCTTTTTACAGGCTTTGACGATATATTGTACCATGCTCTTTTAATGGGAACAGATGGAGCAATAGGAGGTACTTTTAATCTTACTGGACGGTTGGCAAAAAAACTTTATGATGCGGTACAAGATAAAGATTATAAAACTGCTTTGAAGTATCAGAGAAATATCAATGATGTAGAGGATATGCTGAATGCCACTGGTCTTTTCCCTACACTTAAGGCTGCATTACAAATAATGGGTGTTCAGTGCGGTGAATTAAAAAAACCTAATGCATTAATCACGGAAGCACAGAGAGAACAGGGAAGAAAGATTGTGGAATATTTGGAGAGAATAGGAGGATAAGTTTGTATATCATTCAAAATGAATATCTGGAACTGATTGTTTCAGAAATAGGAGCAGAAATCTGTTCCTTACGGAATAAAATGGATAATTTGCAATATATATGGCAAGGGGATCCTAAATATTGGTCAGATCATTCACCGCTTTTATTTCCTGCTATTGGTGACTGGAAAGATAACAAATATGTTATAGACGGAAAAGAATATGAAATGCCATGTCATGGATTTGGAAGGTTAGAAAAGTTTGAAATTCATTGTAAGGATACAGAAATGATATGTACGTTGCATTCAAACAAAGAAATACAGACAATATATCCTTTTGATTTTTCACTAACAATAGTATATAGCCTTGATCGAAATATTCTTCATGTGGAACAATTTATAAACAATGAATCGGAAAAAGAAATGCCATATTCTATTGGAGAACATATAGGTTTTTGTGTTCCGCTTTATAAAGGAGAGGTTTATGAAGATTATTATTTAGAGTTTGAGAAGGAAGAAACGGCCAATAGATATCCATTGTTGAATGGAAGAACAATAGGAAAACCTGTACCATGCCTTATGCAGACAAAGAAAATCCCGTTACATTCAGAGATGTTTGTAAATGGAGCATGGAACTTTAAGGGGCTTTCTTCTCAGCGTGTTTGTTTAGCTAGTGAAAAAAATCAGCATAAAATTATAATTGACTTTCCTGGATTCAGCCATTTTTCTATTTGGTCGGTGCCTAATGCTTCTTATATATGCATTGAACCGTGTAACGGAATAGCAGCATCAGAGGAAGAAGGCTATGATCCGTATCAGAAAAAAGGTATTCATGTTTTGAAGCCGGGACATTCGGAGATCGTGACATACAGTGTTACACTACTTTCACCAAAAGTTGAAGCATTTTTGGAAAATGAAGAAAAAAAATCAATTTTATCAAAACGCATTTCTGTACGAAAATTTAGAAAGAAGGTGGTGACCAAGGAAAAAATCATGCGTATTCTGAAATATGCAATGGCATCTCCTAGTGCTGGAAATTCTAGGGAATGGGAATTTATTGTAGTTACAGAAGATGCGGCAAAAGAAAAAATTTCACAGATGAGCCCATATGCGGTTCCGGCAAAAAATGCATCTGTACTGATTATTCCATGTCTTAGGAAGGAAAAAGAATGGACAGATAAGCAGGGAAACAGCTGGTGGGTGCAGAACATGGCAATTTGCTCCTATGGAGTATTGCTTGCGGCAAAGGAAGAGGATCTTGATGGTGTATGGCTTGGTTTTTATCCGGATGAAATGCGAGTGAAATTATTAGCTGAGTATTTAAAATGTGAAAATGTGCTGATTCCATTTTCAGTAATTGCATTAGGATATAGAGATGGAGAAGCTTTGGAGAAGGATCGTTATGATTCAGACATTGTTCATTTTTTTTCAGTTAGTGAAAAACATTGCAGCAGTTGATTAAGATATTAAATTGCGATTGCCAGTAAGTGCGGAATAATTCCATGTTTTATTGAAATAATTGGGTTGTGAAACAATACTGAGCAGTTTTAATAGTTCTATGAACAATTAAGGTAATTTTAGATTATGCTAAAAAGGGTGATGTATATATTGTTATAATTGTAGTAAATCAGATAGTGTAAGGTGATATAACGGCTACAAACTCAGCAAATATGGGTTTTGGTAGCCGTTTTTCTTCTTTAAGGGACTTAGTTCTGGGAATAGATTTTCTGTTAATAGTGATGAGAGTGATGAGAGTAAATAACTGGAATTATGATCTGTTGAATATTACGGTTCAAATGGTTCTTCCGCAATTATCCGTTTTTAAATTTCCCAACATATCGAAGTTTTGCCTCTAATAATTGTTTTCTACAACGTCCATACATTGTTCGTTTTATCATTTTTAATCGACTGTTTGTCCCTTCTACAAAACCATTACTATAGTCATAGGCTACGGCATTTTCAACCGCAACTATATCTCTTTTTAGTCCTTCGGCAAAACTCTTCACTGCTTTAATCGTGCTTTTGCAATATTTTTCTATGAATAAGTATAGTAGTGGAACATTTCGCTTTTTAAAAATATTTCGAAACTCTTTTATGCAACAATGAAGTTTCCAGACCGCAGGATACTGAGCATAAATATAGTTTTGTGTGTTACTGTTAATTCTGTATCCATCCACATATATCGGAATATTCCTTCACGTGTAATATAGTCCTTTTCTTTTCCGATACTACCTGTTTTGTATTTTAATCCTTCTGTCATTGTTCGGATATATGGTTGCACCTCAAAATATTTGTTTTCTTTTTGCTCTATTTTACACAAGTATTCAAAGGCGTTACTCTTTGAACCTGTATATCCTTTTGCATATATTTCTTTTATTGTTTTGCTTTTGCTCCATTTGGAATCCAGACATTGAATAATGTAGTCGTAAAATATATCTAATTTACTCTGCCGGATTCCGTACATACTTAATTTTTTCGGATCACCTTCTCGATATTTTGCAATCGTATTTCGCCCTATTCCCATCCGCTTTGCTATCTCACGATAGCTACAACCTTCACTTAAAAATTCCTGTATTTGGCAGATCATTTTATACCGTTTTTCTGAAAAAACAGAAGAGTTATCCACATCAGATTCGATTTTTTTTACATATTTCTTCTATAACAGTCGACTGTTCAGCATGAGGAATGTTTACTGTTGCTGGAACTTCATGATTCAGTGCCTTTTTGATTGCCTCTAATAAATTCTGATGTAAATGAAACCGGTCTGCTACCTGCATGGCATCGGGTAATTCTTCTGATATTACTTTTGCATATGCACTCGCTCGATCACGAGTGACTACTTTTATATGTTTATTATTCCTAAGCCAATCTCTTAGTGTATCTCCATTTCTTCCATCTAACAACGCAATTGGTTCATGATTTTCTTCGTTTACGATAATAGTTCCATATGTATGTCGTTTTTTATATGCAAAATCATCCACGCCGATCACATCGCCCACCTCTGGTCCGGGAAGAACTTCATACTTTCTCAAAAGTAGTCTTATAACAGTATCCCCGCTGATTTTAATACCAAGTGCCTTACAAATACGCGCACAACCTTCGCAGCTAGATTCCATTGCTAGTGTACAGATAAAATCAGCACATCGTTCTGTCATACGACTATAAGTATTAAGAAAACCATCAAATGTTTCAGTAAACGTTGTTGCTTCACAACCATCGTTTATACATTCATATTCATGAGAGCAAATCTCAAGTTGAACCCTCTTTCCTAAAATAGGAAGATCCTGTACCTTACGAACATAAGTTCCGTGATATTTATCTGTTATGCAGCCACATTTCGGGCACCTGCAATCCTTGGAGATTGATTTCATTCGTATTAAAATCTGTTTTTCATATTCCTGAATCTCCGTTATATTTAATTCAGTTTCAGGATAAAAACTATTTATACATAATGTACCGTGTGAATCTGGCATTTGACTGCCTCCCTCATATCTTTTGATATGTTAATTATACTATATTTCCGATAATATAAAAAGGTAAAAACGGATAATTGCGGAAGAGCCTGCAACGCCGGAACAGCGGTTCAGAATCGCCCGGAATACTCAATCTGTTTCTATGGCAGTGAATATTACGGTGCGGCAGAGCTGCCACACCGTAATATTCAACACGTCTTATTTTTGCTGATATTCTTTTCTTTAAGTAGATTTTCTAAATCCATATATACAATCATAACGGCACCTCATCTTTTCCTAAAATTATAAATACAACTGTATTGAAAAATAAGCTGTGCTGTCATACACTTGTATTATAATACAGGGGTATAAAGGAGCGAGAAGATGAGAAAAAGATGGTTTATCAGTCTGATAATCGGTATAATAATTACAGGTGGTTGTCTGGGATATCTCCAGTTTGGAAGAGATATGGATGTGTATGGTTCCCATGCAATGACAGCGGACAATTACCATGAGGAGCGTTTGACGGTAGTGGTAAATAAACTGTATGTAGAGGATCAGAAAGTATGTGCAGGAGAAATCGTGAAACGTTGCAGGGAAAATTCATTTAAAAGTGTGCGGTTCAGCTACGATCAGTCGATTCCGAATGCGTTATATGTGACGGTATATTCATCAAAGCGACAGGCAGAAAAAGGAATACAGATGTTTTCGTTTTCTTACTTGCCGGAGGATGGCGATGGAACGTATAATATTGTTAATGATTCGGATAAATTTATGTTGAAGCTGGAGAAATAACACAGCTGATGATACAGCTTAGAAGAGTAGGAGTGAAAGAATGGTAGAAGATACTATGTTTTCCGGGGAATCGAAAAATATTGAGTACAAGGTATCCTTACCTGATAAAAGTGAAAAGTACATGAAGACAATCGTAGCTTTTGCCAATACACAAGGTGGCAAGCTGATTGTTGGAGTAGATGATAAAACATACCAGATTGTTGGTGTGGAAAATGATGTGTTGTTTCAGATGATGGACGGAATTGCCAATGCAGTTTCTGATTCCTGTGTGCCACAGATTATTCCTGATATTGAGCCACAGACAGTAGACGGGAAAACGGTCATTGTTGTATCAGTAGAAGCTGGAAAGAACAGACCGTACTATCTGAAATCAAAGGGAAAAGATAATGGTACTTATATCCGTGTTGCAGGTACATCAAGGCAGGCATTTCCAGAGAAAATAAAAGAACTGGAGATGGAAGGAGCCAGAATCTCCTGGGATGAACTTACCTGTGTAGGATATCCAGTTTCAGAAGAAGCTACAGAGAAACTTTGCCAGGATATTGAAAAGTTCCGGAAAAAAGCAGGAATGTCAGAGCATTCTGTGAAGAAAGAGCAGCTGATAAACTGGAAGATCTTAAAGCAGAGTGAGGGACAGTTTCTGGCAACGAATGCCTATGCGCTGCTGACATCAGATTATTTCTCATTTTCTAAAACCCAATGTGCGGTATTCAAGGGAACAGATCGTGCAGTATTTCTTGATAAGAGAGAATTTACAGGACCAATCTATACACAAATCGAAGAAGCAGTAGATTTTGTATTGAGAAATATTCGACTTGGAGCAACAATTGACGGATTGGTGCGAAAAGAGAAATATGAGCTACCACCGGAAGCAATCAGGGAAATGATCATTAACGCCCATTGTCACCGTAACCTGTTGGATGAATCCTGTATTCAGGTCGCAGTTTATGATGACAGACTGGAAGTGACTTCTCCAGGCGGATTATATAACGGATTGACTTATGAGGAAGTCATGAATGGTCATTCTAAGATCCGGAATAAAGGAATTGCCAATATATTCAGTCAGATGGGACTCGTAGAAGCATGGGGAAGCGGAATTAAAAGAATCCTTAATGCAGCAGAGGAGTATGGACTTCCGAAGCCGAAATTTCAGGAATTCGATAATATGTTTCGGGTAGAGTTGTTCCGAGTCAATCCAATAACTGACCAAGCTAACCAAGCTACTAACCAAGCTAACCAAGATTTAGAGAGATTAGACCAAGTGGAAGATGAAAATGTACTGAGTGAGAAAGAAATAGAAATTCTGAATCTTGTACGTATGCAACCTTCAATCACGCAGAAAGAAATGGCTAATGCGTTAGATTGGAATCTTGCTAGTGTGAAGTATTATATAACCAAATTGAAGGAAAAGAATTATCTGAAGAGGCAGGGAAGTAGCCAAAAAGGGAAATGGGTGATATTAACAAAACGAGATTGACACTTGTATCAATTCATGTTAAACATATGAAATGTAAGGAGGAGAGAAAGATGCCTAGAAAACCATCATTAGACGGCAAAGATTCTAGTCTGAGAATCAGGATGTCACCAGAGCAAAAAGAAAAGCTAGTATCTTATGCAGAGAGACATTATCAGACTATGAGTAATGTAATATTCCAGGCGTTGGACATTCTTTACGCAAGAGAAGAACAACAAAATAATAAAGAGTAAAATGGAGTTATTTTGGAGTTTATTTCTTCATTTTTTAGCACTCCTCTTTGGCACTTTTTTGATAATCCCCTTTGTAAGAATCAGAAAATCCGATCCATACGGAGCACCAGAGAAAACATCAAAAAAAGACACAGAAACATAGAGAAAAAAATTAGAAGCCTTGCATCAGGGAACGTCCTGACGCAGGGCTTTTTCAGTCCTGAAAGAAAAGGGAAGAAAAATAGTGCAGTATCCCGGAAGCGCCGGAAAAGAAAGTTTTTACAAGTGAGTTTGCTAAAAAAATGCAAAGTGGGTGTGCGAAGGGACAGGACATATAAGCTTTGTATTCTATCTGGCAAACTAGACAGACTTAAAAGTCATATTCTACCTTCGAGGGGTATGCTTTTCATCTAAAATAGAGTACGATTAATAAAAAAAGGAGGTAGATGGATGGATCTTATCAAAATTGGAAAATATATTGCAGGTAAGCGAAAGTCATTGGGGATGACACAAAAGCAACTGGCAGAAAAATTAGGTATGAGTGATAAGTCTGTTTCTAAATGGGAGCGAGGAGTTTGCCTGCCGGATGTATCTGTTTATAAAGAACTTTGTTCAATTCTTGGTATTAGCCTCAATGAGTTTTTGGCTGGAGAAGATATAGCTCAAGAGAATATGATTCAGAAGTCAGAAACAAATATTATTGAAGTGATCAGAGATAATATAGATAAACAGAAATGTCTAAAGGTTATGAAATGTATATTATTAGTTATATCTATCTGTGCGGTATCAGTAATCGGATTTACCATATACCGTCTGAAAAAACCACAGAATTATATTTCTCCTGTTGCAAAGGATAGCATAGAAATGCAGACAGCAGAACTGCTTGCTGGACCGGATGGAGCATTTGTCTATAAGTTTATCACAACGGATGAATATAAAAAACTCAGATTACATATTTATCGATACGAATCAGGAAAATTGAGTGATCAGGACAAAGTTGAAATGGGATTTGAAGATATTGGTTCGCCAAAAAGTGGTGAAATCGTAATGGTGTCTGATTTCGATAATTATGTAATTAAGTTAATTATTTCTGGAGGTGGTAGTAGGTTGTCAACAGAAATTCCTATTTTAGAAAATGTAGAAAATAGAGAATACTATGGCAGAACAGCAACTGAAATAAAAAATGTCGTAGACATTAGATACGATAAGCAGCAGCCACTTATTGCCTTTGTTTATGATAATGATGAAATGAGTGTTCCGACTTTAGACGATTTTATAAATAGCCAAACAGATTTTCTTTCAAAAAATGATTATGTGTATTATGTGGCATTTGAGTTTTGTAAGTAATAGATTTGATAATATGTTTCGGATAGAGCTGTTCCGTAATTCATTTCCGGTGACAAATGAAAAAGAAAGGAGATAGAGTGGAGAACAGACCTTAACGATACACAGCAAAAGATTATAAAGTTGCTTTCAGAAGATCATCAATTATCAGCGGTTAAGTTAGCTGAAAAAATCGGGATTGTCAGTCGAAATATTGAGAATAATATTAAGAAGTTAAAAGAATATGGTATTCTCATAGGACATGGTTCTCCAAAGAATGGTTACTGGGAGATTATAGATAAAGATCTACAGGAGTGAGAAGTAAATTAATCCAAGATTAGTCAAATGCTGAGAGAAATAGACCTTCGCAGACGTAATGTTTGCGGAGGTTTTTTTGATAAAAAATTAATCACGATAATAATGTGATGATATCACAGAAAACAAATGAATTTCAGGTTATAATAAAGCCACAAAAGAAAAAACAAGGAGGACTGTAAAATGTCTGCTATTAATATCAATAAAAATAATTTTCAGAATGAAATAATGGATTCCGAGAAAACCGTTCTTTTGGATTTTTGGGCGCCTTGGTGTGCTCCCTGTCGTATGGTGGTTCCTGTCATAGAGGAGATTGCAGGTGAACGCCCTGATATCAAAGTTGGAAAGATCAATGTGGATGAGCAGCCTGAACTGGCAAGTAAATTTAGTATTATGAGTATCCCAACTTTGGTGGTTATGAAGAATGGGAAGATTGTACAACAAGTTTCAGGGGCGAGACCTAAGAAAGCGATTTTAGAAATGCTTTAATGAGGAAAGGTGGAAAAATAAGATGAAGGTAATAATCGTAGGCGGTGTAGCAGGAGGAGCTACAGCCGCAGCAAGAATACGCAGACTGGATGAACACGCAGAAATTACTGTGTTTGAAAGATCCGGATACATATCCTATGCGAATTGTGGGCTTCCATATTATATTGGAGACGTGATCACAGATCCGGAAGAACTTACATTACAGACACCAGAGAGTTTTTTTAAACGTTTTCATATCAACATGAAAATTTATCATGAAGTTATCTCCATACATCCGGATCGTAGAACTGTTTCAGTGAAAAATTTGGAGAATGGTGAAATATTTGAAGAAAATTACGATAAACTTATCCTCTCTCCAGGTGCAAAGCCAACACAGCCGAGACTTCCTGGAGTTGGTATTGATAAACTTTTTACACTTCGTACAGTAGAAGACACTTTTCGTATAAAGGAATATATAAATAAGAACCATCCAAAATCGGCTATATTGGCAGGTGGTGGCTTTATTGGTCTGGAACTGGCAGAAAATTTGAGAGAGCTTGGCATGGATGTTACAATTGTTCAACGGCCTAAGCAGCTGATGAATCCTTTTGATCCGGATATGGCATCCATGATCCATAATGAAATGAGAAAGCACGGGATAAAATTGGTACTGGGTTATACGGTAGAAGGATTTAGAGAAAAGGACAATGGAGTAGAGATTCTATTAAAAGATAATCCGTCCCTTCAGGCTGATATGGTGGTGCTGGCAATCGGCGTTACACCAGACACAGCATTAGCAAAAGAAGCCGGTCTGGAGCTTGGCATCAAGGGAAGTATCGTAGTGAATGACAGGATGGAAACTTCTGTACCGGATATTTATGCAGCAGGTGATGCAGTTCAGGTAAAACATTATGTTACGGGTGATGATGCGCTGATTTCTTTGGCTGGTCCAGCCAATAAGCAGGGAAGGATCATTGCTGATAATATTTGTGGTGGTGATAGCCATTATTTAGGCAGTCAGGGAAGCTCCGTTATCAAAGTGTTTGATATGACAGCAGCCACTACAGGTATCAATGAAACCAATGCTAAAAAGTCAGGGTTAGAGGTAGATACAGTAATTCTTTCTCCTATGAGTCATGCCGGTTACTATCCTGGTGGAAAAGTGATGACCATGAAGGTGGTTTTTGAAAAAGAGACCTATCGTTTGCTTGGCGCTCAGATTATTGGATATGAAGGAGTTGATAAACGTATTGATGTGCTGGCAACAGCAATCCATGCAGGGCTGAAGGCAACCCAGCTGAAAGATTTGGATCTCGCATATGCACCTCCTTATTCCTCTGCCAAGGATCCTGTAAATATGGCCGGATTCATGATAGACAATATAGCAAAAGGTACCTTAAAACAATGGCATTTGGAAGATATGGATAAGATTTCTAAAGATAAAAGTGCTGTGTTGCTGGATGTGAGAACGGTAGGTGAATTTAACAGGGGGCATATTAATGGATTTAAAAATATTCCTGTAGATGAACTGAGAGAACGGATCAATGAAGTTGAGAAGGAAAAGCTTGTTTATCTGATATGCCAGAGCGGGCTGCGAAGTTATATTGCCAGTCGTATTCTGGAAGGAAATGGATATGAAACATACAATTTTTCCGGCGGATTCCGTTTCTATGATGCAGTGATTAATGACCGTGCGCTGATCGAAAGGGCATATGCATGCGGTATGGATTATTATAGCAATCCTCTGAAATAATGCATCTTAATCCAGCCCATCAGAGTGTGAAATCCTGCGTCAGATATCTTTGCCGTGCGTCAGCACGCCTGCAGATATCTTCCTTGTCTTTCGCACTCTGCTGAACTGTCTTAAATGCATTATTTACGAGGATTGCTATAGAAATAAACAAAATATGGTTATAGTTTAACCGAATCAAGTAAGTCCCCTGCTTCAATTGCGAATATCCGCTTGACTCGTAGTATAAAAGGATCCCCCATTTATTAGAATGACTTTCATAATTCTAATAAATGGAGGATCCTTTAGATGTTACAGAAAAACAGTTTTATGATCTTTGTAGTGTTTCCAGTCTTTTCGAATCCAAGATTGTGATTTTGCCGCGGGAGAGTTTGACGAGTCCCTCGTCTTGAAAGTATCGAAGCATTCGAGTGATAACTTCCCTGTGGGAACCAAGATGATT